>RCNE010002278.1_pt1 | contig 10308 bp, 6 predicted proteins | sample 2041361 | NCBI WGS metagenome assembly RCNE01 (sample SAMN09708229, study PRJNA481090) | Marine sediment metagenome, whole genome shotgun sequencing project.
TTCTTTTATATTTTCATCCTTGAAACTATTTTGAGCATTTAAAAAAACAGCAACTAATTTAAATTTCTTAGGAATCGCATTTATAAATTTTTCAACTAAATTATTATCTATTTCATTCAATGAGAAAACACCTAACTGTTGAGACCAAGGAGGTTGATAGACATAATTTATAAAATACTTCCTCCTTTTAGGCAACGGCATCACCGCTGTATAATCATTTAAAACCAACGCATCCCAATTAGTATCAGCAACAATATCTAAATACCAACTATATGCATACACACGAGAGTTAACAGCATTCGCAATACACATATCATACTTTTCAAGATCTAATTTTTCTCTTGTTATATACCTAATCATGTATTAAAAGTAGAGATTTGCTTAAATATATCTATATACAGTTTTTTCCAACGTAACCATTTGCCCTTATTGCTTAATGTTTCGTTATGAAATAGGGTGATAAAAGTTCCGTTTACTAGTGCTACTTCTTTTGCTAGTTTTAATAGTACTTCATACGATTTTTTGTAAGACATACCTAAGTGGTCCTTTAGTGTAACATCCATCACTGCAAAGGGAAAAATCTTTAATGGCGTTTGTATTTCATAATCTAGATCATAAAAATAAAATGGAGTGCATGTGCTAGCTCTAAAACCATAATGCTGTGCATAACCCATGGTATAATCCTCAGTAATCTCTAGACCAATTAAATTTTGATAGGTTTCGGGAATTGCCAATCTTAAATAATGTTGACGAGATCTTTGTACAGGACTATTTGTGATTTCTTCTAACCTCTTTTTTTCTTTCTTTAACTTTATATCATTCACCATAGAAAAATAGGATGGATGTAGACCTACTTTACAATAATCGGCTACCGATTTTATGAGTGATTGATAGTTAGAATTTCGTGAAGATGTATTTTTATCGAAAGTAGTATATTCACTAACTAAAAAGAAAAAAATAGTCTTAATACCATACTGCTTTTGTAGTGTAATGAGTTCATCAAAAGTATCGAAAGGATCTTTTCTAAAACCCAAAATTACCATACTCCTTAGCCAAACATCTTTAATATTTAACTTAAAAATGTCTTTAGCATAACCTCCTATCGTTCTTATAATACCTTTGTGTTTAAAACAATAGGCAAGATCTACATCTATAGTAGAAATATACTCAAAAGTTCGTTGTTTAAACTCAAAATTAGTAAACTTTTCTTCTAACAACTCTCTAAACTTATATGTCCATATATCTATTAAAGGCTTTTCTAAAAAGTTATGTTGGTATGCAAGGCTCTCTTCTGCCGAAAATCTACCAAATGAATCTTTTACATGTGGCAAATATTCTTCATAACGACTTAACAAATAAAAAGTAGCAGAAAAAATATCAAATGGAATAGTGGCGTTTTGCTTATTGGCAAAAAAACATGGTATCCCATCCCAATCATTCATTTTAATTTCAACATCATTAATACCTTGCTCAAATAATAACCCTTCACTTTTTACAAAAAATTCATTCCCTAAGGGTTGCTTTGCATAGGTAATTTTTAATCCGTTATGGGCAACAAATTTTTCAACTTTAGTAGTAAATTCTACTTGAACTTGTAATATTCTAGTAAAAAAATGTTTAAAAGTATACGTTAATCTTGGTGTTACTTTATGTGTATAAACTAGCAGCATTCTTTTGTCAAATTACAATATTAAAGTTTCAAATTCCAAAATAGAGCAAATTGTAACTTGTGTTTTGTTATTTAAGATGTAACCTACAATAGGTTGTCATCCGCAAAGCTAAAATACTCTTTTTCGGTAATAATAATATGGTCTAGTACTTTAATATCTAAAGTTTCACCAGCCTGTTTAATTTTTACGGTCAAACTTTTATCAGCATTGCTTGGCTTTAAAGTACCTGAAGGATGATTATGACAAAGAATAATACCTGTAGCCAACAATTCTACAGCTTTACTAAAAATAAGCCTAGAATCTACCAAAGTACCCGTAATACCACCTTTACTTAGCTGCTTTTTATGAATTACTTTGTTAGAATTATTCAAATAGATTACCCAAAATTCTTCGTGTCTTAATTCACCTATAATGGGCTGCATGATTTCAAATACTGCTTTGCTACTAGTTATTTTATCAGCTTTCAAAGCCTCTTCTAATCGACAACGTCTTGCTAATTCTAATGCAGTTATAATCGAAACTGCTTTAGCCTCACCTATTCCTTTAAATTGCATTAAATCCTCAATTGATAATTTACTAAAAGTATTTAAGTTATTATTTGCATGCTTCAGCATTCTTTTTGCTAAAGCAACCGCACTTTCCTCTCTACTACCAGACCCTATTAAAATGGCTATTAATTCAGCATCTGATAAGGATTCTCTACCTTTAGATAACATCTTCTCTCTGGGCCTATCATCTTCATTCCACTGTTTTATTGAGAAATTTTTAGTCATAGGTTGCGTAATTAAAATTTTGATTTAAAGATATAAAAGAAAAAAGTAATACTTTTGTAGTTCCTTATTTCATTAAAATTATACATAGAATGAAAATAGTAATTGCTGGCGCCGGTGAAGTTGGTTTTCATCTAGCAAAATTACTCTCATACGAATCACACGAAATTACTCTTATTGACCTTGATTCTGAACGTTTAGCTCACGTAGACAACAAACTAGATATTCGCATTATGAAAGGTAATGCAACTTCTATATCTGTTTTAAAAGATGCGAATGTGAAAAGTACCGATTTGGTAATTGCGGTTACATCAAACGAAACAATAAATATTACAACTTGTTTTTTAGCTAAAAGGTTAGGTGCAAAAAGAACAATTGCCAGAATTAATAATTCTGAATTCATTGATAACAAAGACGAAATTAATTTTTCTGAATTTGGAATCGATGAGCTCATTTCTACTGAAGAGCTGGCGACCAATGAAATAAAAATGATGCTAAATCAAGCAGCGTTTAATCATATTCATGTATACGATGATGGAGAATTGAGCATGTTTGGCATCAAATTATCTAAATCGGCACCTTTTGTGGGCATGTCGGTAAAAGAAGCAGCAGCTACATTTCCTGAAATTCATTTTATGCCTATCGCTATTCAGTGTCAACATTCTGATGAGATTAAAATTCCTCGTGGCGACACTGTTTTTAGAGACGCTGATCTTGCCTATTTCATTACCTTAAAAGAAGGGGTAAATGAATTGTATAAATTGACTGGTAAAATAAAAGAACATGTGCATAACGTCATGATTTTAGGCGGTAGTAATATTGGAAAAAGAACAGCTAAAGAACTTTGTGCAAAAAAATTAAATGTAAAAATTATAGAAATAAATAAAGGCAAAGCATTAGAACTAGCTGATGAATTACCAAACGCTTTAGTTGTTTATGGTGACGGTAGAGATGTTGAGCTCTTAAAAGAAGAAAACATTGAAGAAATGGATGTTTTTATAGCTGCAACCGAAAGTTCTGAAACCAATGTTATGGCATGTTTAATTGCAAAATCTAAAAAAGTAAAGAAAACAATTGCTTTAGCAGAAAACATCGATTACTCTAAACTTTCTCACTCAATAGGTATTGACACCATCATAAATAAAAAATTATTAGCTGCAAATAGCATCTTTAAACATGTTAGAAAAGGTGATGTTATTGAAATTTCAACCCTAAATAATCTAGATGCTGAACTCTTAGAGTTTAAAGTGCGTGAAAATTCAAAAATTACTCAACATGTCATTAGAGAATTAAATTTTCCTAGAGAAGCTACCGTTGGCGGTGTTATAAGAAATGGCAAAGGGCTTATTGCTTTAGGTAATTTTCAAATACAAGCTGGTGATAAAGTTGTGGTAAGTTGTTTGGCAGATGCCTTAAGCAAAGTAGAAAAGTTTTTTGATTAAGTTGCCGAGTTAAATGAAAAAATTAAACATAAAAATCATTTTTCAAATGATGGGCTTTTTGCTCATTTTTAACGGTGCCTTTATGTTTATATCTGCTGCTATTAGCTTGTATTATGAAGAAAAATCCGCTCAAGGTATATTTATCGCTGGCCTCGTTACAATTCTTGTGGGATTACTATTTAGGTTTACAACTAAAGGATTCAAAAAGGAAGTAAAAAAGCGTGAAGGTTATATTGTAGTTACACTCGGTTGGATTTTAATGTCATTATCAGGTACACTTCCCTATTTATTTACAGAGTCTATTGGTACTTTTACCAATGCTTTTTTCGAAACTATATCTGGGTATACCACAACTGGAGCTTCCATTTTAAATGATATTGAAAGTATGCCAAAAGGGATACTCTTTTGGCGAAGTACAACTCATTGGATTGGAGGAATGGGTATTATTGTACTCACCATTGCGGTATTACCATTACTGGGAATTGGAGGAATGCAACTTTTTGCAGCCGAAGCACCAGGACCATCCGCTGACAAGCTACATCCAAGAATAACAGATACTGCAAAACGGTTATGGTATATTTACTGCGGATTAACTCTTACTGAAGCCATTCTTTTAAAACTTGCAGGCATGAGTATATTTGATGCCGCTAATCACGCAATGAGCACCTTATCTACGGGTGGATTCTCAACAAAAAATGCAAGTGTTGCACATTGGAATGACCAACCAATCATACAATACATCATTGCTTTTTTCATGTTCTTAGCTGGTGTGAACTTTGTGCTAAGTTATTATATGTTTAAAGGAAAATTTAAAAAAGTTTTTAATGATGAAGAATTTTTAACCTACTTTTTTAATCTTATTGGTATCACTGTTATTGTAACATTCGTTATTTATTTTAATGCTGATATTTCAAAGATAGCGACCGAAACGCAACTTATAGCACATCCTATGGTAAATGGAGAGCTAGAGAGTTCTTTTAGGCATGGTTTGTTTCAGGTTATTGCCATTATTACAACTACAGGCTTTGTGACGGCTGACTTTACACTATGGACTCCATTTTTAACCATATTATTTTTTATTTTAATGTTTTTTGGAGCTTCAGCAGGTTCAACTGCTGGTGGTGTAAAATTTGTACGACATATCATTATGATAAAAAATGGTTATTTAGAATTTAAAAGATCATTACACCCCAATGCAATTATACCTGTACGATTTAATAAAAAATCTGTCTCTAAAGACATTGTTTTTAATATTATGGCATTTATTGTGCTTTATTTGATAGTTTTTGCCATTGGCGCTTTAGGTTTCGGAGCTCTAGGTTTAGATTATATGACGGCTGTTGGTGGCGCAGCTTCGTCATTAGGTAATGTTGGCCCAGCATTCGGCTTATTAGGCCCAGTAAATAATTATGATGTTTTACCTGATATTGGCAAATGGTGGTCTGCTTTCTTAATGCTTCTAGGTAGACTCGAATTATTCACTGTCCTGATTTTGTTTACGCCTTATTTTTGGAAGAATCATTAGACATAAACAAGTCGCTTCAAAATTCATGAAAGGGATAATTTTCTAAAAAAATAATTCGTATTTTAGATTTTCTAATTGCCCATGAAAATTTGCTATGATTCTCATATTAAAATACATAATTCCCAAAAATTATACTGGTTTAGCCATATATCCTTTCATATTTTTGAAGAATAAATCACTCAGTGATAATGAAACCTTGATTAACCATGAAAAAATCCATTTAAAACAGCAAATAGAACTTTTGTGGATATTTTTCTTCATATGGTATATACTAGAATTTGTTTTCCATCTTCTACGTTTCCGAAATTGGAAAAAAGCCTATCATACTATAAGTTTTGAGCGCGAAGCTTATCAAAATGAATCTGATTTGGATTATTTGAAGTATCGAAAAAATTGGAATTTCGTTAAATATTTTAAATAAAATTGCTTCATAATAAATTGTAAATTGCATCATTAATTTTCACTACTTAAATGGAGCAAATACAACCATACAAACCAAAAAATAAAGTCAGAATTGTTACTGCAGCCTCATTATTTGATGGGCATGATGCAGCTATCAATATAATGCGTAGAATTATTCAGGCCACTGGCGTTGAGGTAATACATCTAGGACATGATAGAAGTGTAGAAGAGGTGGTGAATACTGCAATTCAAGAAGACGTCAATGCTATCGCCATGACTTCTTATCAAGGTGGACACAATGAATATTTTAAATATATGTATGACCTTTTACAGGAAAAAGGTGCTTCGCAAATAAAAATATTTGGCGGTGGTGGAGGTGTAATTTTACCAGAAGAAATCAAAGAGTTGATAGATTACGGAATAGCTCGAATTTATTCGCCTGATGATGGCCGTAAAATGGGCTTACAAGGCATGATTAATGACATGATTGAGCAATGTGATTTCCCAACTGGTGAAATAATTGATTTTAAGCCGAATTTATTAAAAGATAAAAATCCGGCACAACTTGCCAAAGCTATTTCGGCAGCTGAAAACTTCTCAGAAAAGCATATAGGTTTCATTGAACATATCCGTAAAGAATCCAATAAATCAAAGGTTCCCGTATTAGGAATTACTGGTACAGGGGGTTCTGGAAAATCATCTACAGTTGATGAACTAGTAAGAAGATATTTAATCGATTTTCCTAAAAAAACAATAGCTATTGTTTCTGTAGACCCATCAAAAAGAAAAACGGGTGGAGCTTTGCTAGGAGATAGAATCAGAATGAATGCTATAAAGAATGATCGCGTTTATATGCGTTCATTGGCTACACGTCAATCAAATCTCGCTTTATCAAAGCACGTAAGTGATGCCATTGATATTCTAAAAGTTGCAGAATTTGATCTAGTTATATTGGAAACTTCTGGTATTGGACAATCAGACACCGAGATTTTAGATCATTCAGACGTTTCTTTGTATGTAATGACCCCTGAGTATGGTGCTGCCACGCAGCTCGAAAAAATTGACATGATCGATTTTGCTGATGTTATTGCGCTGAATAAATTCGACAAACGTGGAGCTTTAGATGCATTGCGTGATGTGAAAAAGCAATACATGCGTAATAATAACTTGTGGGATACACCTATGGATGATATGCCAGTATATGGCACAATTGCGTCTCAGTTTAATGATCCTGGTACAAATAGTTTATATCGCGTTTTAATTGATAAGATCAATGAAAAAACGAAAGCCAATTTTGAGAGTTCTTTTACACTTTCGCAGGAAATAAGTGAAAAACAGTTTATTATTCCTCCAAATAGAACACGCTATTTATCTGAAATAACAGAAAATAATCGTGCATATAACAAATGGAGTTCTGATCAACAACAAATAGCGCAAAATTTATATGGTATTTATAAAACTATAGAAACTGTTGCTAAAACAACCGTAGAATTAAATAAAATAGGAATTAATGAAGATGAGATCCTGAATACTCCCGAAGTTTCGGGACTAGATGACAGGACAGCGTTTTTGAAATTACTCCTTAAGGAATTTTCTAGCGTTAAAATGGATTTAAATCCACATAACTGGGAAATAATCACGAACTGGAAAACAAAAAAACAATCCTATATTGACCCTGTATATTCTTTTAAAGTTCGTAATAAAGAAATAAATATTAAAACCCATACAGAATCTTTATCACACTTACAGATTCCTAAAATTGCTTTGCCAAAATACGAAGCTTGGGGTGATGTGTTACTTTGGAACTTACAAGAAAATGTACCTGGAGAATTTCCTTATACATCAGGTATTTATCCGTTCAAACGGACTGGTGAAGATCCTGCTAGAATGTTTGCAGGTGAGGGTGGCCCAGAACGCACCAACCGTCGCTTTCACTATGTAAGTATGGGCTTACCTGCAAAACGCCTCTCAACAGCGTTTGATTCTGTTACCCTGTACGGAAATGACCCACATATACGTCCTGATATTTATGGTAAAATTGGTAATGCTGGTGTTTCAATTTGCTGCCTAGATGATGCCAAGAAATTATATTCTGGTTTTGACTTAACGAATCCTATGACTTCGGTTTCGATGACTATCAACGGCCCTGCTCCTATGTTATTAGGGTTTTTTATGAATACCGCCATCGATCAGGAATGCGAAAAATACATCCGTGAAAACGGACAAGAAAAAAGTATTGAGAAAAAAATAGACGACATCTATAAACAAAAGGGAACTCCGAGACCGAAATATCAAGGTGATTTACCAGAAGGTAATAATGGCTTAGGTTTACTATTGCTAGGTGTAACAGGAGATGAAGTATTACCAAATGATATCTATCAAAAAATTAAAACTGATACCATAGCGAAAGTTAGAGGTACTGTACAGGCAGATATTTTAAAAGAAGATCAGGCTCAAAATACCTGCATTTTCTCCACGGAATTTGCCTTACGTTTAATGGGTGATGTGCAAGAGTATTTCATTCAAAAAAATATTCGTAATTTTTATTCGGTTTCCATTTCTGGGTATCACATCGCAGAGGCTGGTGCAAATCCTATTTCGCAGTTAGCTTTCACCTTATCTAATGGTTTCACATACGTGGAATATTATTTGTCACGCGGAATGGACATCAACAAGTTCGGGCCTAATTTGTCCTTCTTTTTCTCAAACGGAATTGACCCAGAATATGCAGTAATTGGTCGAGTAGCTCGTAAAATTTGGGCGAAAGCCATGAAACAAAAATACGGTGCTAATTCTAGAGCACAAATGTTAAAATATCATATACAAACCTCTGGACGTTCATTACATGCCCAAGAAATTGATTTTAATGATATTCGAACCACATTACAAGCATTATATGCTATTTATGACAATTGTAATTCTTTACATACTAATGCCTATGATGAAGCGATTACCACTCCAACTGAAGAATCTGTGCGCAGAGCCATGGCAATTCAATTAATTATCAATAAGGAATTAGGCTTAGCGAAAAATGAAAATCCAATTCAAGGCGCTTTTATTATTGAAGAATTAACCGATTTGGTTGAAGAAGCAGTATATACTGAATTTGACAGAATTACCGAACGTGGTGGTGTTTTAGGCGCTATGGAAACTATGTATCAACGTTCAAAAATTCAAGAAGAAAGCTTGTATTACGAAACGTTGAAACACAATGGTGAGTTTCCTATTGTTGGGGTAAATACTTTTTTAAGTAGTAAAGGTTCACCAACTGTGTTGCCTGCCGAAGTAATAAGAGCCACTGAAGAAGAAAAGAAATATCAAATAGAGGTTGTCGAAAATTTAAATAAAGGCAATTCTAAAACTGTCAAAGAACAACTCAAACTACTACAGGAAAAATCTATTAAAAATGAGAATATTTTTGAACAATTAATGGAAGCTACAAAAGTTTGTTCGTTAGGTCAAATTACGAATGCGTTGTTTGAAGTTGGTGGTCAGTATAGAAGAAATATGTAAGCAAGTCACCAACTTTTAAATGAAAATGTAAAAAAAATTGTGCAGACTGCTTATCCCGAACTTGTTTCGGGACTTATTTCAAAAGCATAGCAAATTTGAGATCTCATTAAAATAGTTAGCAACTTCAAGTGAAAAGAACCTCTAAAAAAATACAGCTCGAAAATATTTCTGACTTCAAATCAAAATTATTTGATTGGTCGCAACAATTCAACCAAATTGCTTGGCTAGACAGTAATAATTACGAACAAAAATATAGTAGTTATGATGTCGTTTTAGCGGTTGATGCTTCTACTTTCTTAGAAACAAATTATAGTAACGCTTTCACAGAATTACAGCAATATAAAAACCAAATCAATGATTTTCTTTTTGGGTATCTAAGTTATGACCTCAAAAACGATATTGAAGAATTAACCAGCAATAATCTTGATGGGCTCGATTTTGCAGATCTTTATTTTTTCCAGCCAAAAAAACTGTTTCTCATTAAAGGAAATGAATTAGAAGTTCAATATTTAAATGAGTTTAAACATGAAATTGAAATTGATTTAGAGACTATTTTAGAGTATGATGAGATACTGAATACTCCCGAAATTTCGGGACAGCATGACGTGAAGATACATAAGCGAATCACCAAAAAAGAATACCTAAAACATTTAGAGACTATTTTAGAACACATTCATCGTGGAGATATTTACGAAATGAATTTTTGTCAGGAATTTTATGCCGAAAATGCTAGCATCAATCCGTTTAAGGTTTATAAAAAGTTAAATGAGATTTCTAAACCACCTTTTGCTAGTTTTTTAAAGATTAACGATAAATATGTATTGTCAGCTTCACCAGAACGCTTCGTCCGTAAAGAACATAATACGGTTATTTCGCAGCCCATAAAAGGAACAGCTAGGCGATTAGCAAATAAAAAATTAGATAAAAAAATAGCGCAACAATTAGAATTAGACGAAAAAGAACGGTCTGAAAATATTATGATTGTT
>RCNE010002279.1_pt1 | contig 10306 bp, 6 predicted proteins | sample 2041361 | NCBI WGS metagenome assembly RCNE01 (sample SAMN09708229, study PRJNA481090) | Marine sediment metagenome, whole genome shotgun sequencing project.
TTATATCCTTTTATTCAAATTTTCGGAATAATCAGCGGCATAATACTTTTAATATTTTTAGGCCTGGGACCGATTATTGCTGTCATAAGCATATTTGTAATAGGATTGATTGTCTATGCCTACTTCGGAAAAAATGTAACTCGTACAGGAATTTTAAGGAAATACGGACATCGCCCAGCCCTCTATTTACTTTATAAAAAAAAGGATAACAACGAGATTACCTACAGAAACAATCAGGAGTTACCAGATCAAATGCTAGATGGCAAACTAGCCTCAGACGCTGGGGTAGTGGTCCCACTTTTGGGAAATGAAAATTCACCAGAAATGCTTGTGGAAATAGGAGCAGCAATTAACAAGAGAGAGAGTTTGCAAGCGGTAAATATAACAGAGGTTCCCAATCAAACCTTCCTTGATGCCTTTGTTGAAGAAAACCCAACCACTATTTCTCTGAAGCGCAGGCTGAAAGGATTGGCAGAATCGAGGAATATTTCAATCGACTTTGAAGCGGCGGTAACACATGAAATTTCTGATACTATTCATGAGTTGAGTGATCAAACCAATTGCGATTGGTTGGTTATGGGATGGAATGGGCGCGCACATACTGGCATTTTGGTAAGCAATCCAATAGGTTGGCTCCTGACTCATATAAATTCTGATTTTGCTTTATTCAAGGATAACGGAGTACGTTATATAAGTAAGGTCCTTTTAGCCATGAGACCTGGAAGAAAGGATAAAAATTTTATTGCTGTCGCAGACAGGATATGCCTCTATTACAATGCTTCGTTAACATTATTGCATGTTGTTCCTAAGGATATGGACAAAAAAGAGGTTGATCAAATGGAGCAGAATTCCCAGAAACTCCTTCTAAAAGTAGACGTCAAGAGTGAGGTCGAAATAATTGTTAACGACGATTCCCTTGCTGCTATTTCCAAGGCTTCTGCAAGTTATGATTTACTTATTCTTGGAACACCACAAAAAGACAACTGGATAAGCGTTCTCTTTGGAACAGGTAAGGATAAGTACGCAGAAAAGTCGGCGTGTTCGGTTTTACGGCTTACAATGAAAGATTAATATTTTTCCGGAGTTATTACAAATCTATTTTTATTATAATCACTATTTTTAACGCAAAAGGAAACAGATGCTGGAACTTGCCGGTATAATAATTTTAGGGATTATTGCACAATGGTTTGCATGGCGTTTAAAACTGCCGGCCATCCTGCCCCTAATCTTAATTGGTCTTCTCGTAGGGCCCATAGCTACTTTATATACCGAGGATGGCTCTAAACTGATCGAACCAGTCTGGAATGGGGAAAAAGGGCTTTTCCCCGGAGAGGGGTTATACTACTTCCTTTCGCTTGCAATTAGCATAATACTATTTGAAGGAGGCTTAACACTTAAGCGTTCAGAAATTAGAAATGTGGGACCCGTGATCACCAAACTCATCACCGTTGGTTCCTTGGTCACTTTTTTTGGAGGAGGCCTTGCAGCCCATTTTATTTTCGGCCTTAGCTGGAAGATTTCATTTTTATTTGCAGCTCTGATTATAGTTACGGGTCCTACCGTTATTACTCCAATCCTTCGAAATATTCCTTTAAAAAAGGATATTTCAGCTGTTTTAAAATGGGAGGGAATTTTAATTGATCCTATTGGCGCACTTGTAGCAGTTCTGGTATTTGAATTTATTAGCGTTGGTGAAGGACAGGAATACACAAAAACTGCCTTGATCGACTTTGGTAAGATTTTGCTATTTGGAACTACCTTCGGATTTACTTTCGCCCATGCACTGGCATTTGTAATTAAAAAGAAATATGTACCGCATTACTTATTAAATGTAGTGATCTTATCGGTTGTACTTTTAGTATTTGTAGAATCTGATATTCTGGCTCACGAATCGGGTCTTCTTGCGGTGGTGGTTATGGGGATGGTTATGGGGAATATGAATCTTCCAAATATCAAGGAGCTTCTCTATTTTAAGGAATCATTGAGCGTGTTGCTTATTTCCATCCTCTTTATTTTGCTGGCGGCTAATATTAACATCAGCGATATGGAGTTGATTTACAATTGGAACTCCGTGATCATATTCCTTGTTATTGTTTTTATGATTCGGCCTATTGGGGTTTTTCTAAGTACAAAAGGCTCCAGTTTAAAATTAAACGAAAAACTTTTTATAAGCTGGGTGGGCCCCAGGGGTATAGTAGCTGCGGGGATTGCCTCTCTTTTTGGTTCTAAATTAGTTCAAAATGGGGAACCCGGGGCAGAGTATATAACGCCACTGGTTTTTATGATCGTGCTCGGGACGGTGCTTTTAAATGCCACTACGGCCAGGGTTTTTGCCAAAATTGCGGGTGTATTTCTAAAAAAATCGGAAGGAATTCTTATAATAGGCGCTTCAAAAATGTCAAGACTTATTGCCAACTACCTCATGCAAAATAACAGGCATGTGGTATTGATAGATGCTAACCATGCTAATATTGATAAGGCAAAAAAACTTGGGATAGAAGCCATGGTGGTCGATGTTTATTCAGACACCCTTACAGACGATATTGAACTTAATGATATGGGCTATTTAATGGCACTTACGGGAAGTGCCGAAATCAATGAATATGCCATAGAAAGGTTTAGGCATCAATTTGGAGAAAATGGGTCTTTCAGGTTGGTAAGTGCAGATGAGATGAACGATCCTGATAATAACCCCAAAGCAGGTCTCTTTTCACATACCGATGACTACTTAAAACTGATGGAAGTTACAAGACGCTATCCGGCGATTCACGAAATAGATCTGAAGAATGCCAAACATTACGAAAAGCTAATTGAGATTATCAAAGAAGACGACGAGATTATCCCCGTATTTATTAAAACTCCGGAAGGAAAAATATCCATCATATCTTCATTCAATGTAAGTTTTGAATCTATTTCGGATGGCTCTAAACTGGTTTATTTGGGCAAATTGCTTGATTTAGATAAACTAAACTGAATGAGGGAGCATGCTAAACCTGCTATTTTGAATATTTCGGATTCATAAAATCTACTTGAACCACAACTCCACTGGCTATAACCAGGCTTAAGGGTTTATCAAGAGCTTGGATTAACCATTAAATGGGGCAGTTTTGGTAATTTCCACAGAAATGTCTTCTAAAGCAACAATGTACCGTCCGTCCGCCAGTAAGTTGTAAAAATGAACAGAAGACTCCCTTTTTATTTTTCCCTGGAGAAGTTCAGGGTCAATTTCGCCACCTTCCTGTTTCCAGGTAAAAACTGAATGCTGCATAATCTTTATAGTCTTATGGGCAGCCTTAAATTCGGCAATATAAGTAGTCATTAATGGGGGAATTTGAAGTTTACCTAATAACTGGGCGAAGATAAAATTATTGTATTCACCTACGATTTTTGCAGGTGAATTAAAGCATATTAATCGTTTAATTTAAGAACAGCCATAAACGCCTGCTGAGGAATTTCAACATTACCTACCTGGCGCATACGTTTTTTACCCTTCTTTTGTTTTTCCAATAGTTTTCGTTTTCTGGATATATCACCACCATAACATTTGGCGGTTACATCCTTACGCAACGCTTTTATTGTTTCCCTGGAAATAATTTTAGCACCAATAGCAGCTTGTATTGGAATATCGAACTGTTGCCTGGGAATTAGTTCCTTTAATTTTTCACACATTCTTTTGCCTATATAGTGAGCATTGTCAAAATGGACAAGGGCAGATAAAGCATCAACGGGTTGTGCATTCAGCAATATATCAACACGTACCAGTTTGGATACCCGCATACCAATAGGAGAATAATCAAATGAGGCATAACCTTTAGAAACTGTTTTAAGCCTGTCGTAAAAATCAAATACGATCTCTGCAAGAGGCATGTCAAAATTAAGTTCAACACGTTCCGTAGTCAGATAGGTCTGATTGGTAATCTGTCCTCTCTTATCAATACAAAGAGACATTACATTTCCTACGAAATCTGATTTCGTAATTATGGTGGCTTTTATATAAGGCTCTTCAACCCTTGCTACTGTAGATGGATCCGGAAGGTCACTCGGGTTATTTACAATCAATGGAACATCCGGATTTTTTGTGGTAAAGGCATGATAACTAACGTTTGGCACCGTAGTGATAACCGTCATATCAAATTCGCGCTCTAAACGCTCCTGTATAATCTCCATATGCAGCATTCCAAGAAAACCACATCGAAAACCAAAACCAAGCGCCGCACTGCTTTCCGGAATAAACACTAAAGAAGCATCATTGAGCTGCAATTTTTCCATAGAGGAGCGCAGTTCTTCGTAATCCTCTGTATCTACAGGGTAAATACCGGCAAACACCATCGGTTTTACATCTTCAAAACCTGCAATAGCGTTTTTGGTTGGATTAACTGCATCAGTAATGGTATCCCCAACTTTTACTTCCCGCGCCTCCTTTATTCCCGTAATTACGTAGCCAACATCTCCCGCTTTAATACTGGGCTTAGGTTCCTGGGTAAGTTTCAGAGTGCCTACTTCATCAGCAAAATAGGTTTTATCTGTAGCAACAAATTTGATTTTCTGACCTTTTGTGATAACACCATTAATAACCTTAAAATAGGTTTCCACCCCCCTGAATGAATTATAAACGGAATCAAAAACCAGGGCCTGTAGCGGTTCATCTATATTCCCTTTTGGAGGGGGAATACGATCAATAATAGCAGTTAAAATTTCTCCAATACCAAAGCCTGTTTTAGCACTGGCCGGGATTACATCTTCAGGTTTACACCCTAATAATTCTACAATATCATCGGTTACTTCTTCCTGATTGGCACTAGGCAGATCCACCTTATTTAAAACCGGAATAATTTCAAGATCATTTTCCAGAGCCAGATAAAGGTTAGAAATGGTTTGCGCCTGTATACTCTGGGCTGCATCAACCACCAAAAGAGCACCTTCACATGCCGCTATTGAGCGCGACACTTCATAGGAGAAATCCACATGGCCGGGAGTGTCTATTAAATTAAGAATATATGCTTCGCCTTCATGTTCGTATTCCATTTGAACGGCATGACTCTTAATAGTAATTCCACGCTCACGTTCCAGATCCATATTATCCAGAAGCTGTTCTTTTTTTTCCCGTTCCGTTACAGAACCTGTAAAATCCAATAGCCTGTCTGCCAAAGTACTCTTGCCATGGTCTATATGGGCTATAATACAGAAATTACGAATGTGCTTCATTTTCTTACTCTGGCTATTTCAAATTGGCTGCAAAGATACAGTTTTCTGCTTCTTAATCCTGCCACTCGGCAATAAACAAATTAGTATCGCGGGTTCCGCCATTATTACGGTTACTGGAAAAAACCAGGAATTTACCATTATTGGAAAATACCGGAAAAGCATCAAAAGTTTTTCCATGTGTAACCCGCTCCAAATTCTTCCCATCTATATCAATTAGATAGAGATTAAAAGGGAAGCCTTTTTCAGCTTCATAATTACTTGAAAACAGAATCTTTTCTCCCGAAGGATGAAAGAAGGGACTCCAGTTGGCATTACCAAGAAAAGTTAGTTGCTTTAAATCACTGCCGTCAGAATTGCAAATATAAAGTTCCATATCTGTGGGTTCTACCAGTCCCTGGGATAGTAAATCTTTATATTTGGCTATTGCTTTTTCGGTTTTTGGCCTGGAAGCCCGGAAAATGATTTTTGTACCGTCCGGAGAGAAAAAGGCACCTCCGTCATAACCCAACTCATCTGTTATTTGTAAAACTTCCGTACCATCTAAATTCATGGTATACAATTCAAGGTCCCCGCTTCTTGTAGAAGTAAACACTATTTTGTCTCCCTGAGGAGAAACAGTAGCTTCCGCATCATAACCCGGCTCGTTGGTAAGTTGACTAACAATATTCCCTTTTAGATCAGCCACAAATATGTCAAAGGAATCATATACCGGCCAAACGTAATTGCCGTTTTTGCGTAAGGGAACTTCAGGGCATTCTTTGTTGACTAAGTGCGTGGAAGCATATACGATATGCTCGTTATCAGGAAGAAAATAGGCACAGGTAGTACGCCCCATTCCTGTACTTATCATGGGGGGTATGCTATCCTTGAAAGTCTCCTCAGAATTCATAAGAAACATCTGGTCGCACTGCATTTCCCATCCGGGATTGTTTGACTGAAAAACAATTTTGCTATCGTCAAAACTCCAATAAGCTTCAGCGTTGTCCCCGCCAAAAGTGACCTGGCGAATAGACTTAAAATGCTTTTCCTCATTATAGATCAGCGTATCTGCGCCTGCCATAACGGATTCGGATTTTTCCTTGGCCGGAATTGGTTCTTTGGAATCAGTTTTGCAACCAAAAAACATTAATAAAATAAAGAAGGAAGCCAAAGTTTTCATAGGATGATTATTTTTGTGCTAAATTAAATGCAAAACTGATGAAAAAAATAATTATAGGTGTATTTTTTATACTTGCTTTCGGATGTAAAACAGAATCACCTAAAATACCTTCCATGGAAGAAGAGGTTCAGCTCCTGGCAAGTGACGATTTTAAGGGCAGGGAAACCGGAACTGAAGAAGAACTGAAGGCTGCAGATTATATAAGGGGACTAATGGTTGAAATGGGGCTGGAGCCCAAAGGCAATGCAGGAACATATTACCAGACTTTTACATTTAAACCCAAGAAGGACCCGCATCAGCAAACAAGTTTTGAAAATGATGGTGACAGCACAATAACCGGGACTAATGTTATTGGTTTTATAGATAATAAATCTTCAAAGACCGTAGTGATTGGCGCTCATTATGACCATTTGGGAACTGGCGGGGAAGGCTCATTACACAGAGGTGAACCAGAGGTGCATAATGGGGCAGATGATAATGCCAGTGGTGTGGCGGTACTCCTGGATTTGGCAAATAAGATCGAGGACTCGGAACTTTCCAGTAACTATCTGTTTATTACTTTTTCCGGTGAGGAAATGGGACTATTAGGCTCCAATTTTTTCACAAAAAACCCCACTCTTGACCTGAAAGGGGTTTCTTACATGCTTAACCTGGATATGGTGGGCAGGCTGAGGGAAGACAAAACACTTTCAGTTAGTGGCACAGGAACTTCTCCAATCTGGACACAAGTATTAAATAGCTCGAATCCGGGGTTTAAATTGGTGTTAAAAGAATCGGGTGTAGGTCCATCTGACCATACCTCTTTCTATTTGCAGGATATTCCGGTCTTACATTTTTTTACAGGACAGCATGAAGATTATCACAAGCCCTCAGATGATGCAGAGAAATTGAATTATGATGGGATGCGGCAGATAAGTTCCTATTTGTTCAACCTTGTTCAGGAACTGGATGATGATAAAAAGCTGGCTTTCAGAAAAACCAAAAATGAAAGTGAAGAAGTGCCCAGATTTAAAGTGACGCTTGGTGTAATCCCCGATTATCTGTTTGACGGCAAAGGCATGCGTATTGATGGTATAAGTGAAGATAAACCGGCTCAAAAAGCAGGTTTACAGAAAGGAGATATCGTTGTTCAACTCGGAGATAGTACTGTTGTGGATATGATGAGCTATATGCGCGCCCTGTCCGTTTTTGAATCTGGCGACACCACCTCGGTTCGGGTAATGCGCAATGATGAAAACCTTAAAGCGAGAATCACATTCTAAACTAGTTCCGTAGAAGCCCGGTTAGGAGAACTTTTCGCTTTCATAGGTATAGTGTTTAGTTAAGGTCATTGTTTATGTACTCTGGAAATTGTTCATATCTTACAAAAGAATTAAAGAATTCTGCCAAATGGTCCAGGGCAAGCAAAGAGGACAGTTAGAGGCAATAGCTTCCCTTTTTTTTGTAAACAAAGTAAATTATTTTATAGCTTTACCGACTAAACCTACCGAACTGTGAGATTCCCCGTACTTTTTTTCTTAGGACTACTGCCCTTAGCCATGGCTAGCCAGACCTTTGAGGTAGCGGGATCTGTAAGAGATGCGGACGGGAAACCAATTCCATTTGCAAACGTAATACTCCTGAAAGCATTCGATAATACCCAGGTAAAGGGAATTTCGGCTGATGATTCCGGGCGCTTTACCCTGAAAGATATTCCGGAAGACGTATATTATTTGCAGGCAAAATACTTTGGATATAAATCTACCCTGGTTGCACTGGAAATAAAAAGAAACATAAAAATTGGCGCTATTGTCCTGGAGCCTCATAGCGAATGGTTGAATGAGGTGGTAGTAACAGGTCAGAAACCAACTATAGAACGAAAGGCGGACCGGATTATTTTTAATGTTGAAAATACAGTGATTGCTGAAGGAAGCTCCTGGGATATTCTCCGTAATGCCCCGGGGGTTATAATCGTACAGGACAATATAGAAATACGAGGGCAACAAGCGACAGTTTATCTCAATGATCGTAAAATACAATTATCCCAAATCGAAATTCAGAATTTTCTAAAAGGGCTTTCCGGGGATATGATTTCCTCTGTAGAGGTTATTCCAAATCCTCCGGCCAGTTATGAAGCTGAAGATGGGTCCATTCTCAATATACGAACTAAGGAGAATATAGTTCCAGGCTATAAAGGGAACATAAGGGGCCTATATACACAGGCTGTCTTTGCTAAATACAGCCTGGGGACCAGTCAGTATTACAAAAATGACAAAATCAGTATTTTTGCTAATTATGTGATCAATCCGAGAAAAGACTTTAAAAGGTCAAACAGCAGAATTAACTTTATTAATGATCAGGATGATATTTTTGCGCGCTGGAACACCGATTTAGAGCAAACTACCCGTTCACAGGGCCAGCAAGCCAATTTAATCTTTGATTATAAGCCTACCCAGCACGATCTCCTGAATTTTACATCCAACTTAAGTTTTTCCCCGAACAAAAGATTAACAAATGAGCTGGATACCGAAATGCGAAACGGCTCAGGAGTGCTCGATTCCACGCTACAAAACAATAGCACAATTACAGACGACCTTGAGAACCTTTCCTTTGATCTCAATTATGAACGTCGCCTTAAGAAAGAGGGTGCCACATTAAAGGCGAATGCGCACTATACATATTATGAATTATCTCGCCTGCAAGACGGGTCTAGTGATTATTTTGATCCCTCCGGGGCCTTTATACGGAATTTTACTTTTTCTACGGACGCCCTTCAGGACACTAAAATTTTTACCGGCCAGGTAGATTTTTATACACCGATAAAATCCGGGAGTTTTGAGAGCGGACTAAAAGGCTCATGGATTGATTCTAAAAGCGGGATTGATTATTTTAATATAAATAACAATCAATCCCCTATAGACATTGCCCTTTCCGATAATTATAAATACAGAGAAGATGTGTTTGCCGGCTACGCCAGTCTTACGAAGGATTGGGACAAATGGTCTCTTAAGCTTGGCCTGAGGGCAGAACAAACCAATGTAGAATCGCGTTCAGAAACCCTGCAAGTAACCAACACGCAGAACTACTTTGAACTATTTCCTTCTTTATTCCTTATCAGGAAGCTTGGGGAAGATAATAGCCTTACTTTCGATTATAGCAGAAAACTTTCCCGGCCCAATTACTCTGACCTGAACCCATTCCGGTATTATCTTAACGAATATAATTACATTCAGGGGAACCCGACCCTGGTTCCCAATTTCAGCCACAATTTTAACTTAAATTATACGATCAAGGACACTTATTTCATAAGCATTTATTACAGAGATAATGGAAAGGATATTAGCACCTTAACTTTCCAGGACAATCAAAATCAGACCTTGAGAGAGACCAGGCAGAATGTGCAGGAAAGCACTTCTTATGGCCTGGATTTCACTATTTCTACTGCTATTACCCCATTTTGGTCCATGTATTTTTATAACTCTCTTTTTTATGAAGACGAGACCTTTTTAGCCGAGGAAAGTGCAATTGAAACCTATACCAACAAAGTGACTGGTTATTACGGGTATCTGAATAATACACTAACCTTATCTAAAGATGGCAGTTTTACCGGGGACCTCTCTTTAACTTATATAAGCCCGTTTATTTATGGGGTGTTTAAAGTGGACGAAACCATGAAATTAAATATAGGATTGCGTAAATCTTTATGGGATAACAGGGCTATAATTTCCATTGTTGCGGAGGACCTTTTACGCAGGACTAATTACCAATTCACAACCCTATACGCCAACCAGGATATTTCCTTATACGAGGCCCGGGAAAGACAATTTATACGCTTTGGCTTTACCTATAATCTGGGGAATTATCGACTTAGTAATACCGAACGTAACACAAAGAAAAGCGAGTTACAACGACTTGATAACTAATAAATACCCTTTAGTAACTTCTTTATTTTTAATTTTGTCG
>RCNE010002280.1_pt1 | contig 10304 bp, 9 predicted proteins | sample 2041361 | NCBI WGS metagenome assembly RCNE01 (sample SAMN09708229, study PRJNA481090) | Marine sediment metagenome, whole genome shotgun sequencing project.
CATGTTCATCGATCGATGCATAACATTGAGGATAGCCAATAATATTCGGGTACTCAGGGCGAGGATAGCGAGATGGAATAACTGCATGCACGAACATAAGATCTATTGCCGGGGAAAGGCTTTGTTTACTTCTGATCTTCTGCACCAGGCAGGGACCAGTATTGTTGCCTGAAAATTAAAATAACAACAATGATATGATACGACTTGGTCTATGCTGCATATTCAGCCAGGTGCCGATCCGGTTTCGTCAGACCACCGCCACTGCGCTGCAGAAACGCTCAAGAGAAGAGCAAATCAATAGGCTCTCTTCTCTCTGCCTGGCCAACCTCACCAGCCTGGCTGAAGCGCTCGAATGGGTGATAGCCAATGATATAGGCGCCTTTCGCGTGCTCTCTCCCCTCTTTCCAAGAATTACCCACCCGGATGTGGCATACACACTTGAAGAACTGCCTGATTTCGAATCAATTAAACTCCAGTGTGAAAAAATACGGACGCTCAGACAACAAAATGACATCCGGCTCAGTCTTCATCCCGACCAATTCAATGTACTGTCATCCCCTCATTCCGAGGTAGTTCAAAACACCATCAGAGAACTTGAATACCAGGGAATGCTGGCAGAAAAAATTGGCGCCGAGGTTATTAATATCCATGGTGGTGGTGTTTACGGTGATAAACCCGGGGCGATCATGAGGCTCAAGGAAAACTTCGAACGGCTCTCCAGACGGGTACAATCACGGCTCAGCTTTGAAAATGACGACCGCTCATACACACCAGCTGACTTGTTGCCGGTCTGCACTGATCTCGGAATCCCAATGGTTTATGATGTGCACCACCATCGCTGCCTCGCCGATAATCTGTCGCTTCAGGAGGCAACCTTGGGCTCTATCGAGACCTGGAAGGCCTTGGGGCGAGAACCATATTTCCATATCTCATCACCTCGGGACAGTTACGATTCACGCACCCCTCGCCCCCATGCTGATTTTATATCTGCTGATGATTTTCCTCGGGAATGGCTTGATTTTAATATAACTGTCGACGTTGAGGCAAAAGCAAAAGAACTGGCAGTATTGAAACTCAAGAAAGACCTAGAAGCAATCATGCCTCAGCCAATGAGCTGATTGTAAGCCATCCATGAATAATACTTTTAACGCTTACCCGCGTCTCTGCACGGTACAAATTCCGAGATACGCGTCAACTGTCACCAGATCACCACTTTGGATATACTCGGTTGCATCAACCACACCGGTGATACAGGGAATACCATACTCTCTGGCGATAATTGCACCGTGTATCAGCATTCCACCCCGCCTTTCGACAATACCTGCAGCCAGAGGGGCAAAAAAGGTCATTGTTGGATCAATTGAGTCGATGACGAGGATTTCACCTTTTTTAAAGTCTTTTAACTCCGCAGCTGAAACAATCACTCTTGCTGACCCCTTTGCCAACCCCCTGCTGGCCGGTTGACCGAGCAGCTGTCTCGCTTTAACCCTTTTCTCGGCTGGCTTAGAACTTATTCCGGTAGCGGAATTCTGGCTTATTGCAATGGCTTTGCCACGCTCAAGCATCAAACAGAGATCCTCAATAGAAGTTTCGTCGCTGACGGCAAAAGAATGTTCCCGGAGCCGTCTTCGGGCGTGAGTCGTTGCGCGCTCGAGTTCCTGGGCTATCCTGCCAATATGGATATTATCATCATCACGTATACGGTAACTGGCCCGGGCCATTTCGAGCAGTTCTTCGGGATCGACCGGTAGCTGTTCTTTTCCTTTGCTGATAAATAGAGCTTCGAGCTCTCCGGTCTCATGCCGCGGCCTGCCGTCTGGAAATGTATCGAGGTCAGCATATTGAAGAATTACTTTCAAAATAATTTCATCCGTTACTGTTTTTTCTCCAGCTGCCAGACCAGCCATGGAAAAGCTGTTTTTAAGCTGCGAGAGTTGTTGCTGAAATTCCTCGTTTGTAATGTTCTCAGGCTGGGCATCCTCGAGCGAACGACGCACTGATTGGTCATTGCGCGCCAGAGTCGCACACCAGTATAAAATTTTATTTCGAGCGGTGCTGAGCATGTCTTGGCCTGTCAGAAGCGAAACAAACTCGAAAGGGTCGTCAGGTTCGACAACATCGTTGTATAATTCACCAAACAATCGAACCCCGTGGGCGAATGGAATAAAATCGCTCCAGTAAATACTCACCCACCGGTCATTGATAGCAAATCTTCGTCTCAGTTCATCAGCAAGTTCACTATCCGATAATTGCCCCAGATCCTTGTTTGCCAGTTCAACAGATTCTCTGTCCATCTCCGGCAAAAGTTTTTCTGTGATGCTTTTCCATAGCAACAAAAGGTTATCGTAGCTGCGATTGAGACTCAGATACCACGAGCGTTTATCGGTCGAATCATCGCCGCCCTCAGTGGTAACTGGCCGGGACTGAAGTATATTAACTTTGTCGCCTGTCAGGGTCCACTCCACATCCTGGCTGACACCAAAATAGTCTTCGAGCTTGAGACCAAGAGCGGCAATCTCAAGCACCTGTGGCTGGCTGAGAGGAGGCAACGATCGCAGACCCTCAGCAACGTCCAGGCGCTGAACGCCAGCCCGGGGCGATCGAACAAAATGAAAATCACGATTTACCGGAGAATTATGCTTTACAATGTGCCCAGTTTTACGATCAAGAATCCAACGATCCGGCTCGACTACACCATCAACCAGACCCTGATTAAGGCCATACACTGCTTCTATGATCAGCTGGGATGCATCCAGCGGGTTTTTACTGAACAAAACACCAGAGGTATCCCCTTCAACAAACGGCTGGAGAACGACTGCCATTTTGCTGCGTGCGACTTCCAACCCCAGTTCCTGCCGATAGAGAATTGCCCTGTCAGACCAGAGAGACGCCCATACTTTCTTGATTTTTTTAACCAGTTCATCTATCCCGGTGACGTTGAGATATGATTCGTGCAGTCCTGCAAAAGAACGGGAATGGCTATCTTCCTCAGGGGCGGACGAGCGAACGACGAGTGGCGTTTCACCAAACTGATTATCAACCTGTCTTTTTATCTCCTGGTAGAGTGCTTCAGGAAATATTCCGCCAAGAAACAGATTCTGGATTCTAAGAGAGATATCCCAAATCTCTTCCCAGCGCATCTCCTTGATATCTTTACGATGCAGTTCCAGATTTATCTTCTCCCGCAAATGATTCTGCTCAACAAAAAGTTCGTAGGCGCTGGTTCCAACGCAGATTGGGCGAGCCACTGGCAGCCCTGCAAGGTAGAGCCTAAAAAGCGCCCTGGCTTTTCCACCGATGAGGGCTCCGATATCCCCATTGGATTTTTCCAGGAGATCAGGTGAATAAATCATATCCATCTCGAACACTGTATTCCATGACATTTTGAAAACGGGAAACCAGCAGATAATGACCGACCAGTATTTTCATAAAAGCAGTTGAGGGTGAATCCAGAAAATGCTCAAGGTACGGGTGCCGCTCCAGATAGAGCTGCTGGTAGGTGGATCGCTCACGGGCTTCAACAACAACTGCTTCTCCCAAAACAGTAAGAGCCATGGCCGAGTGGAAATCATCTTCTCTGTTTGAGCGATTGTCAACAAGCAGTGACACCCTGCGTTCCTGCAGTATGTTTTGATGCTTGCGAGTAGTTCTTCCGGTAGCAACCACGAACTCTTTCAAGTCCCCTGTGTAGGCAAAGGCCATTAGGCTCGTATAGGGCTGACCATTTCTTTGAGTTGACAATGCGGCTAATTTTTGTTTTTCAAGCAGGTTTCTAATTTTCTCTGGAATCTCAAGTTCTGATCTGGTCATATTTAGATCTTCTCTGTAATAGTGATGAATTCAGCTGCTCTTCATTACAACCGGCTAAACTGTTCGGGCTGGTATACTCATATTTACATAAGCCACGACCGCGCTGGGGGAAACAGCTACCCGATAGAGTAATATGCACCCGTTATTTGTTTCTTCATAATCGTATGTCAATTTCAGGAGCTGCTTTTTCCACAAGGCTTGATGGCTTGCTGCAGGTTGAATAATAATCACAATCGGGCCTTGTGCAATTTATTGACCATCCCAAAGAATGCTCACTTTACTGAACCCAGTTTGATGGTTACAAGTTGCTGTTCTCAAACAATTCGTGATGGCATGGTCCATCGTAGGCAATAAATTCAAGCAGAGTACTGTTATGATGAGCTTTGCCTGGACCTATCTGATTGCTGCCGGAATCTTTGAAATCGGATGGCCGGTTGGCTTAAAAATGGCACAAACACCAGGAAAATCAGTAACAGGTGTCCTGCTGGCTGGAGCCTGTATGCTTGTCAGCGGATTTTTACTGTTTCTTGCCCAGCGTCACATCCCCATAGGGACGGCCTATGCTGTCTGGACCGGAATTGGAGCTGCAGGAACCTTTATTCTTGGGATTTACCTGTATGGTGATCCCGTCGGGCTTATGCGGATATTTGCGGTACTGCTTATAATATCCGGGGTTGTTTTATTAAAGCTTGCTCATTAAGGTTTTGTGAGTACGGCAGTGAGTTGAAGTGTTCGTTTATTATCCAAGAATCAACAAGGAGCAGGTGACAGGATGGAGCAGACAAAAGAACTGGTGATCTTCTCAGATTATATCTGACCCTGGTGTTACTTCATTACCGGGCGTATTGAAAAACTTCAAAGCAGTTATGATATCAGTGTTCGCTGGCGGGCTTTTCCGCTTCACCCGGACACACCAGAAGAAGGGCAACTTCTCGAAGATCTGTTCAGGACAAACTCAGCAGAGATCGACAAAATGGTCGAGAGACTGCGCCTGACTGCCATAGAACTTGATCTGCCCTTTGGTCCCAGAACCAGAACCTACAACAGCAGGCTCGCCCAGGAACTGGGGCTCTGGGCCGAAGATCAAGACCGGGGAACATCCTTTCACATGGCAGCTTTCAGGGCATATTTCGTAGATGGGCTGAACCTTGCAAAACATTCAGTACTGCTCGAACTGGCACAACAAGTCGGTCTTCAGGCAGCCGAGGCAGAAAAAATTCTCACCGAGCGAACCTACGCTGCCAGGGTTGATAAGGATTGGGATGATTCACGTTTTATGGGCATCACCGCTGTTCCCACTTTTGTAATGGGGCAGCACAAACTTACCGGCGCCCAGAGCTATGAGAATTTATCTCAGCTCGTAACACTGTACGGGGCTCTTCCAGGATAAGGATCTGGCGCAGGTGCAAACAGTTCCCGACAAATGCTTAACAACTTTCAACTCTGAGTTGTGCGAAATGGCGGTGTCCATCAGGTGAGCCATGACATCATCTGGCAGGTAATCAGGATGACCACCTCGGAATGATGATGGTTCTTTTCCGGACATAACATGACCTGAAGTGGTTTTCCAGGTGAAACCTAACCGGATTGCATGAACCACATGCCAAGATTCCCACTATCTGATCGTTTCCATCAGATATCGTCCCTGTTAACCAATGATGGGACAAACCCAGCAAGATCTAATAGAAATCTATTATATTGTCAGGGTGAGCGTTCTAAAAATCCCACCCTGACATTCAAGTATTTTATCTATTGATGTGATTCTACATTCTCTTCGGATGCAAAAGGATACTGCATTCCATCGGGCGCTCCATCAGCTATAAGCTGGTAACTATGGATCAACCTGTTGCCAAGCATTCGTGCCAACCTTTTATAAAATCTCATTCCATTTACTGGATCTGCATCGGTGACACTTTGAACAAACTCTTTGGCAAAGATCATGACCATGGATTCCTTAAGACATTCACCTGATGCTGAATACTTTGACATACCGACAAGACCTGACCAGCCAAATGCCTCACCACCATGTTCGACAAGATAGGTTGTCTTGTTCTCTTCACCTATGCTCAGCTTGATACTACCTTTGATCATAATATAGAAAAAATCAGCAGGATCCCCTGCATTGAACAGCTTGTAACCTTCCGGGTGGGTTTTTTTCATTGCCGAGTCTATAAACTCTTTAACGAACTGATTATCTAATCCCCACAATAAATCCGACTGCTTAATATACATAACCTGTCCTCCTATGTTTTGCCCGCCAGATGATTCCAAGGATCTTTGGTATTACGTAAATAAATAAGTATTCATTGCTGTCTTAATAAATCTTGTGTCATCCAGCGGGCTTAATGAAATGGCTATTAATTGGCACAGATACTACCTGTTGTAATCAGACGGTATAATGCGTCTGCCAGAAAACCACGCCCAATAAAAAAAGCCGGGCTACCTTTTTACAAGGTAACCCGGCTGTCTATTCAGATCCGTGGCTTTCCGTCCCACCATTTGGCAGGTTTGGCTTTATCCTGTATCAATATTGTTGATCATTGGCATACATATATTATATGAAGCATCGAAATAAAGTCAATTCAGCGGAGCGTGTTTCGCCATTGCTTATATCTCATCGAACATCACCTAACCCTCCCCTCAGACTGAACTGGAGTCTGCCTCCATTGGTGCTAACTTTTACCATCATGACATAATACCACAACGTTACACCATCATTGCTCACTATTCATAGAAAAATTATATGATTCAGGATAGATAGATACAATGTTCCGATTTGACTATTTTTCCCTTCTGGTGAATTGTTATTGAAGTCTGAACGTTTAAAACTATTTATTTCTGGAGAAATTATGCGCTTGAGAATAATTCTGGCAATCACCATCTTCACCATATGCTCTGCCTGTATCACCACTCTTGCAGTGGCCCAGTCCATCAGATTTACAGCCATTCCTGATCAGGACACCGCCAGACTTGAGAACCGTTTTGCTAAAATTGCTGAATATCTGAGCCAGAAAGTAGGGATCCCTTTCACATATGTACCGGTCAAATCATATGGTGGTTCGGTACAGGCCTTTAAAAATGATGAAGTACAGATGGCCTGGTTCGGTGGCCTCTCCGGTGTACAGGCCCGTCTTGCCGTCCAGGGCTCAGAGGCCATTGCCCAGGGCGAGGAAGACCAGCACTTTGTCAGCTATTTTATAGCGCACTCATCCACGGGCCTGCAGGCAGGTGATAAACTGCCTGAGGAAATTGTCGGAAAAACCTTCACCTTCGGCTCCAAGGGCTCAACTTCAGGTCGGTTGATGCCTGAATATTTTCTGAGCCAACAGTTTGGTAAGTCACCGGAGGAGCTCTTTTCCACCGTTGGCTTCAGTGGAGACCACTCGAAAACTATCGCTCTTGTACAATCTGGAAGTTATCAACTTGGGGCAGTAAATTTCAAGGTGTGGGAGAAAGAGCTACAGGAAGGCAGGATCGACCCGACTAAGGTAGCTGTGATCTGGAAAACCCCGGAATATCCGGATTACAACTGGACGGTCAGAGGCGATGTGGATGCCAGATACGGACAAGGCACAGTCGCAAAAATCCAGGAGGCTATCCTGGCAATCGATGACCCTGCCCTGCTCGAAACCTTTCCCAGAAAGCGATTCATTACGGCAGACAACTCCCTTTATCAACCGATTCTGAAAACCGGCAAGGCTATCAACATTCTGCGTTAAACCAGAGAGATACCCACTCTATGCCAGCGCCTATTCCCAAAAAAAATAGCCCATCGCCCGCCTCGCCGCCCCTGCTTGAACTGCGTGGTGAAACCATCAGCTACAATGGTTCTACTGCCCTGACAGATATTAACCTGCAAATCTGCGCAGGTGAGAAGGTTGCACTCATCGGGTCAAGCGGCGCCGGCAAAACAACGTTGTTACGCCGACTCTATCAGCTTAAACCCCAGGACTGTGGTTTTATTCACCAGCAGTATGCCCTTGTTTCGCAATTGAGTACGTTTCACAATATCTACATGGGCCGTCTGGATCACCATTCCATTTTTCATAATGTGCGCACCCTGATAAAGCCTGGCAAAATGGAGATCACCGAAATCAGCACTATTGCAGAAACGCTTGGTTTACAAGACAAACTCTGGACAAAAATCGGTGAACTGTCCGGCGGTCAGCAGCAGCGTGTCGGTATTGGCCGGGCACTCTACCGTGGTGGTACTATCCTGATGGCTGATGAGCCGGTATCATCGCTTGATATTGTCCAGGGCAGAGATATTGTCAGGCTGATTACAGATATCGGTCAGACGGTCATTTCTGCCATGCACTATATCGAGCTGTCGCTGGAATTTTTTGACAGGATTATTGGCCTGCGCAACCAGCAGATCCTCTTCGATCTCCCGGCTGGAAACGTTTCAACAGAGCACCTTGAGCAATTATACGGTTAGTACATGCTCAGAACCTCGCTCTATTTTACGGCACTTGCCTTTGCGGCACTGCTGCTTTCCGACATTTCCATATCCACCCTGAATCCCTGGCAGGAGCTCGGTCGTATGGGGTGGGGCATGCTGACACCCGATTTCCGTCTCAATTCAGATCTTTTTCGAGCCCTCTTCAATACCGTCAGTTTCGCGCTGATCGGTATCGGCCTGGCCGTTGCGGGTGGGGCAATCCTTGCACTTTTTTTTGAGTACACAATAGTAAGGCTGTTTTGTGCATTTATCAGAGCAATACACGAACTCTTCTGGGCATTTCTGTTGATGCCATTGCTGGGGCTGAACAGTGTTTGCGGAATCATGGCTATTGCCATCCCCTACGCCGGCATATTTGCCAAGGTTTATGCCGAAATTGCCCAGGAATCAGACAAGCAGCCGGCCGACAGTCTTCCGCCCTCTGTATCCCGACTCAGCAGGTTCCTGTTCACCACTGTGCCTATCATTTATGGTGATTTAAAAAACTACACCTCTTACCGATTCGAGTGTGCCCTTCGTTCAAGCGCGATCCTTGGTTTCATTGGCCTGCCGACACTTGGCTACCACCTGGAGACAGCTTTCAGCGAAGGCATGTTCAGCGAAGCTGCTGCGCTGCTCTACTGCTTCTATCTGTTAATCGTTTCACTTAAATACTGGGCCAGGGCTCGTTTCATGGCCTTTCCATTGCTCATGGCCCTGATCTTTACCTCGTGGGAGTCTTCGTTCTCCCTTGCAAATATGTCACGCTTTCTAACCTATGACATTCTGCCCTGGCCCATGCGCGAGGCCACTTTCTATGATGGGAGCCAGATTGTTCAATTTTCTTTTTGGCAGGTTATTCTCTGGTTCCGGGAGATTCTTGTAACTCAGGCCTGGCCTGGTATCTGGCACACGTTCCTGCTTACCCAGGTTGCCCTCGTCGGTTCCGGTCTTTTCGCGCTGGCAAGCTTTCCCATGGCCAGCGCACACCTCAGCAACCGGTTTGGTCGAACCACGACCCACCTCGCACTTGTTGTCCTTCGGACAACACCGGAATACATACTGGCTTATACATTTCTGCTGCTCTGGGGACCATCGGTTCTACCGGCGCTCTGTGCCCTGGTCCTGCACAACGGGGCAATTCTTGCCTATCTCAGCACCCGGGATGTTGACACCATGAAACTGCCGTTTGACATGTCTGCCAGCAGGATTAATCGCTATTTCTATGAAATACTGCCGCGCATGTACGGCAAGTTTCTGGCCTTTCTGTTTTATCGGTGGGAAGTCATCATGCGCGAATCAGCCATATTGGGCATACTCGGGCTGCATACGCTTGGTTTCTATATCGACAGTGCGATGAGCCTCGATCATCTGGACACGGCAGTTCTGCTGATTGTGGTCACGGCGCTTGCCAACATGGCAATCGACAGCTGCTCACAGACCATCAGACGTCGGCTGCGAATCTCCACTCAGTTCACTTCATCAGCTACAGTGGCTGCCGCCAGCCACCCTTAAAGGTTACACCGCTGGCAAATTCCAGTCACTGCCATCCTGATATTCTTCTATTACAGTAATTGAGCGAAATTGGTTAAAGGATGAGACCTGCTGACGAAGAGTGTTCCCCAGAACCCCGATTGCATTATCAATAAGATCTTTGCGGAACCCCGCCTCTGCTAAATCAAAAGTAAACTCTGCTGTAATCAGGCGGGCAATTATCTTACCCAGCGTAACCCTTGTTCGCTGCAATGAATCTATATCCAGGTGCAGGTCCAGCGTTTGTTTGTAGAGGGTGGCTATTTTCTCTGTCAGGTCAAACTGACTCAAAAAGGTATAAAGATTTGTTTCTTTTTTCTTTTTCATCTCCCTGAGAACTGTGTCGGCTATCTGGCTATACATAACATCGTTAGAACCTTCAAAAATCTGAAACGGTCGACTGTCGGCAACTGCGCGTCCGGCAATCTGGTCTCTTCGATACCCTTGTGCTCCCGTTAACTGCAATAGTGACTGGGCAGCGTCCTGCATCATATCGGTTACGACAGCTTTGGTCGAATTT
>RCNE010002282.1_pt1 | contig 10303 bp, 5 predicted proteins | sample 2041361 | NCBI WGS metagenome assembly RCNE01 (sample SAMN09708229, study PRJNA481090) | Marine sediment metagenome, whole genome shotgun sequencing project.
AGTCAAAAGCTAGAACGATATTCATATGAAGGTTTAGTTATACACGATTTAATTTAATAGGGTGTCTAATGGCTAAGGTGTTTATGTTGAATCAATTCGAGCATTTCAGAATAGATTATTGATCAGTATTGCATTTAAACTAGTCCTGTTAAATTTATGAAAGTTAATTTAAAATTGCTTGCTTGATTTAAATTGGTTTGTTGTACCTGTAAAATAGCCTGTAATCCCTACAAAACCTACGGTTTTACGGCAGATTCCTTTTAATTAGTGGTGATAACCCTAATATTCGCCTAGAAAAATTGCTCTTTACCTTGATACGCGTTTAGGTATTCTGAACACCTGTCACCAGGTATAATGTTTGTAATGCTCTCTATTACAGATATTTATGTATCAACGCTACCGAGTGGATTTTACATTCTTCAGTTCATAGCAAATAACAGACTTATTGAACAATTTTTTATAAAGTAATAGTAGTTAAGCCAAAATTTCTTTGACCACTTCACCGTGAACATCAGTTAGTCGGTATCTTCGACCTTGTGATTTAAAAGTGAGTCTTTCATGGTCTACGCCTAATAAGTGCATTAAGGTAGCTTGAAAGTCATGTACGTGAACCGGCCTTTGAGTAACATTATATCCAAAATCATCAGTTGCTCCAAGTGTGAATCCTTTTTTGATTCCGGCACCAGCCATAAAAATGGTAAAACATTTGGGGTGATGGTCTCGCCCAAAATTAGTAGGTGTTAGTTGGCCTTGCGAATAATTTGTACGTCCGAATTCGCCGCCCCAAATCACTAAAGTGTCTTCAAGCATACCTCGCTGTTTCAAATCAGTTATCAGCGCTGCGGTGGCCTGATCAGTTTCTTTGGCCTGAACTTTTATGGCGTTGGGTAGATTACCATGTTGGTCCCAGCCTTGGTGGTATAATTGTATGAATTTTACATCTCGTTCTGCTAGCCTTCTAGCCAAAATACAATTAGCGGCATACGTTCCTGGTTTTCTACTGTCTTCGCCGTACATTTTATAGGTAGCATCAGATTCGTCAGAAGTATCCATAATTTCAGGTACAGAAGTTTGCATGCGAAAAGCCATTTCATATTGTGCCATCCGAGCTAAAATTTCAGGGTCACCAACATCTTGATGGTTTATTTTTTCTAGTTTTTGGAGATGATCTAACTGCTCTCGTCGACTTTTTGCATCGATACCTGGTGGATTGGTTAGATATAATACGGGGTCTTTACCAGAGCGAAACTGTACGCCTTGATGCTGTGAGGGTAAAAACCCATTGCCCCAGGAGCGCGAATAAAGTGGCTGCCCAAATTTATCTTTGGTAATTAAAATAACAAATTCAGGTAAGTTCTTATTATCAGTTCCTAAGCCATAACTAACCCATGACCCTATGGATGGTCTGCCTGGTAATTGTGAACCTGTTTGAAAAAATGTTACCGCTGGGTCGTGATTAATGGCTTCCGTATACATTGACTTGATAAAACAAAGCTCATCTACAATTTTTGCAGTATGAGGCATTAAATCACTCATCCAAGCTCCGCTATCTCCATGTTGTTTAAAATCAAAAACGGTACCAGCAATAGGCAGTGTTGCTTGCCCTGATGACATTCCCGTCAGACGTTGCTCTCCTTGAACACTTTTTGGAAGATCCTGGCCGTTCATTTTATTTAATAGTGGCTTGTAGTCGAACAAGTCTAATTGCGAGGGTGCACCGCTTTGAAATAAATAAATAACTCTTTTTACTTTTGGAGGGAAATGAGGTTGCCCCAAAACACCACCACTATTGACATCATTTGGATTGAGAATCAATGGAGTTTCTTTCGCAAACAAACCCATAGGATCGATCATCGACGCCATTGAAAGAGCACCCATACCTAAAGTTGTCTTGGTCAAGAAATCTCGACGAGAATAGTTTTTATTTTCGTTATGTGTACACATATCTAGAAGTTCAAAGTGCAAGAACAAATTTTAAAATTAGGTGTCAATTTTACGCACCACAAATTCGATCTTACTAGCGTTTCATATAAGTTTCATCATGATTAAGCATCGTATTGGCGACCATAGTCAAGGCCGCTATTTTGCTTTTATCTAAAGTTCTGTCCAATTCTCTTTTTCCAACAGCTAGCAAAGCTGAAGTCTCTTTCGGATTTTTACTAAATCGCGCTGCCTGTTGCTCATATAGTTCTTTTAATATCTCTTTTTCCTTTTTCTTTGGATGTCTACTTATTGCCAATCGGAAACCATAGGTAATTTGCTCGTCTAAACTCTTGCCACCCTCTTTATGCATGCGCTCCGCTAAAATTTTAGATGCTTCAACAAACTCTATGTCGTTTAAAAGCACCAATGCCTGCAAAGGTGTATTTGTGTTTTCTCTCTGAATGGTACAGACTTCGCGATTGGGAGCGTCAAAAGCGGTCATTGCAGGGTGCGGTGAGTTTCTTCTAATAAAGGTATATAGCCCTCTTCGGTAAAGACCGTCTCCGTCTGATGCCTTATATTCTAATAGTTTGTTTGAAAAGGTGTTTTTCTCTTTCCATAACTTTCCTGGTTGATAAGGCTTGACACTTTCCCCTCCAATCTTATGAACCAACAATCCACTTGCTGCTAATGCATTATCGCGAATCATTTCTGCGGGCAGACGATAACTACTACTTCTCGCTAGAAAGGAGTTTTTAGGGTCTTTCTCTCGCATTTCGGTTGATGCTTCCGATGATTGTCTGTAGGTGTGTGATAATACCATAGTTTTTAGAAGTGCTTTTACATCCCATCCATTTTCCATAAAAGTAACGGCCAACCAATCAATTAATTGAGGATGTGTTGGTAATTGACCTTGTATTCCAAAATCTTGTGGTGTACTTACCAAACCAGTACCAAACAGCATTTGCCAGTACCGATTTACCGTAACCCTCGCCGTTAAAGGGTTGTCTTTGGAAAAAAGCCACTTAGAAAGGCCCAAACGATTCTTAGGATATTCATCCGAAAATGCAGGAAGCACTTCTGGTGTAGCGGCACTAACTTCGTAAATTGGCTGTGTATAGTCCCCACGGCTATAGGCGTAGGCTTGTCTATTTTTTGGCATTTCCTCCATCACCATAACCTCCATAACAGGTGTCATTACATCAAGCCATTCTAAACGTAATTTTTTAAGCTCTTTTTCGGATTTTGTTACTTTGGGCGAACTGTTAATCCAATATGCTTGTACCAGCTCATCTTTAGGTAGTTCAAGGTCTAAATTCTCATTAGCTAGTAGCTTTACTTCCGCCGAAGTAAGAGCTTTTTGATACAATCGAATATCATCAAGGGCACCCTTGAAAATACCATTCTCACCAGTAAAACCTCTGTAGCTTTTAGCAACTTTTACAGGTTGGGTATATAAGGTATGAACCGCTGATCTTATGGTTTGAATTGATTTATATAGTCTATCATATTGAACGTCATTATTTGCTTCATTGCCATCAATAAAAAGGGACACTCCCTTGGCTTTTCCTGAACCGTCGTATGAGAAGGCAACATGCTTCCACTCGTTGCTTTTTATAGAGTCTTTTGAACGCACATGTATATAGTTGTGTGGAAGAGAATGTATCAAACGAGCGTTGAGGTGGTTGCCGCTATCAAGGTAGAAATCCCATCCGCGCCAGAAATTATTTTTATCTCCTGAGGTACCTAAAAGCTGCTGGGTTTTTAGTTTTTCACGTTTGGTAGTTTTCATCCATAAGGCGCCAGAAAAGGCATCTGTCCATTCAAAATTAGGCACGTTTCGAAGATAAATTTCATCATATTCGCCAGTAAATTCCAAAGCGTTCCCTTTTTTTCCTTTGACAATTTCTGGTGCTTTTGAAGCAGTTGCATTTTTGTTGTTATCTACCCAGTAGTCATTTCCTTTTTTCGTTATACCATTTAAAGGGTAATGGTCAACTAGGCCATCTTCTTGTATGTTCTTTGGTAAATGATCGATATAGGTATCTAAATCAGCAAGTTCTTTTTTGGTTAGTAGTAATTGCTGTTCCTTTGCTTCGATAGATTTTTCGAGAGCTTGAAGTTTCTTTTCGGTTTTGTTATCGGGTAAACTTAACATGGGGCCATAATTACCGTCATCCCCAGTCATTCCCAGTTCTTTGACATTGTTAAAGAAGGCCGTTAGTTGATAATAATCTTTTTGGGAAATTGGATCAAATTTGTGGTCATGACAGCGCGCACAGGCAACGGTAAGACCCATTAATGCAGTACCTACTGTTTCAGCTCGATCCCAGACATAATTTAATCTAAACTCCTCTTCGATTGCACCACCTTCAGCGGTCATAGGGTGGTTTCTATTAAAAGCGGTCGCTAATTTTTGATCTTTAGTAGCATTGGGCAAAAGGTCACCCGCCAATTGCCAAGTCACAAATTGATCATAAGGCATATTTTCTTTAAAAGAGTTAATAACCCAGTCGCGCCAAGGCCACATTAATCGCCATCCGTCAGCATGTAAGCCATGCGAATCGGCGTAACGCGAAATATCTAACCAGTCTAAGGTTAGTCGTTCTGCATTGGCATCAGTTTGCAACAACCGATCAACAACTTTTTCATAAGCATCTAAACTTTCATCCTTTAAGAACGCATCAATTTCGGTGATAGTGGGCGGTAATCCTGTCAAATCCATACTAACTCTTCGCAATAGCCTTTCCTTGTTGGCTTCTGCTGAAGGTTCAAACCCATTTTGTTTCAATTGTTGCTGTATATAATAGTCAATCTCATTATTTGTCTTCCAGGTAACATCTTTAACTGATGTAACTTCAGTTTTTTCAGGTTTAGTGAAGGCCCAATGCTCTTTCCATTCAGCCCCTTGGTCAATCCATTTGATAATCAAGGCTTTTTCTTGGGTTGTTAGGGATAGGTTTGCGTCTGGAGGAGGCATTAAAATCTCTTGGTCCTTGCTGAGAATTCTAAGCACACTTTCGCTTCGACTAGGCTTACCTGAAACAAATGCACGATTACCACTAGCCAATTTTTTAAAAGCCTCTTCCTCGATATCAAGTCGAAGTCCGGCTTTGCGAGTATTTTCATCGGGACCATGACAGGCATAGCATCTATCTGATAGAATTGGTTTTACATGAAAATTGAAATCTACTTTTTCAGGAAGATCGTTAAGCGCTATTTCAATTTCTTCAGGCATTGTTGGTCCACAAGAAAATAGGTGAAAGCCTAAAATCAATACCATTATCTTGCAAAACCCCATTTTATGAGTCATAATCTTTCAATAGGAACAGTCTTAAAAATACAAGTTTTTTGCTAGCTTTCTAAGCAATTGAAATTTAAAAGGTAGATAATTTAGAGTTTAAACATTTCTAATGAAAGGCGTTATGATTTTATTGCAAAGTGTCGTTGGCAATAGTTTGCACCGAGAAGTGTGGATAATTTAGTGTTCAAAATTCAAAATAAGTTTTACCTTCGTCAATTATTGGAGTGTTAGCTCAGTTGGTTTAGAGCACCGCCTTGACAGGGCGGGGGTCGTTGGTTCGAATCCAATACACTCCACAATTTTGGGTCATTTGTTCCGCGGAATGCTAGTGGCAATAAACTCCACTAATTTTTAGTTTGTTTACTTTCCAAATTTTTTGGGCAGTATAACTCATTTTTTTGTATTAAATAAGATCTAAAAGGCGTTCCAAAGCCATTCCGCGCGAGCCTTTGATAAGTACATTGCTTTTAGCTTTTAAAGGATGTTTTTTAAGATAGTCTGCTGCAGCCTCAAGCGATTCGAATGTTTTCAAGGAAGTGATTATTCCATCAAAATTTTCACCAATTAAATATGCATTAGTAAAACCAAATTGCTCGGTTAATTCGGCAATGTTTTGATGTTCGATGGCGGCCGCAGGTCCTAATTCGAACATATCACCAAGAAAAACTATTTTGTTTTGCTGATCTAGAGCTTTGAAATTTTCTAATGCCGCTTTCATGCTAGTAGGGTTGGCGTTATAAGCATCTAAAACAATGTGGTGTCCGTTTTTTTCTATAATTTGAGATCTGTTGTTTTCGGGTATGTAAGCTTCAATGGCTGCTTTGATGTCAGGTAAAGAAATGTTCAGATATTTCCCAATTAAAACGGCAGCAGCGCAGTTCGTAAAATTATAGCTTCCTATAAGTTGAGATGTAATAGCTAGCTCTTCTGCCTCTAGTTCTACAAATGGGTTTGCGCCTAAAAAGGTAATCTTATAATACTGATGCTTGTCTGTGCTAAAGCCAAATTTATTAACATAGCTTCCTAGTTTTTCAAGTTGAATGGGGTCATCAGCATTCAAGAATGTTGCTTTTTTATGAGATAACAGGTACTCATACAATTCACTTTTGCCCTTGATCACTCCCTCTTCGCCTCCGAAACCTTCTAAATGAGCTTTGCCGAAGTTGGTTATATAACCAAAATCAGGCTGCGCAATTTCGCACAAAAACTCGATTTCTTTTTGATGATTAGCGCCCATTTCCACAACTGCGAATTCAGTATCAGCTTGAATGGAAAGAAGGGTTAGTGGAACGCCAATATGGTTATTTAAATTTCCAACCGTTGCAATGGTTTTATATTTCTTTGAAAGTACAGCGTTGATTAGTTCTTTAGTTGTGGTCTTGCCATTGCTTCCTGTGAGACTAATAACTTTTGCATTGCTTTGACTTCGATGGTAACCTGCAAGTTTCTGCAGCGTTTCAAGCACATCATCTACTAAAATGTAGTGGTCGGATAAGACATATTGCTTTTCATCTACGACAGCATATTTGGCGCCTTTTTTAAGGGCTGCTGAAGCATAGGTATTCCCATTAAAATTATCTCCCTTAAGTGCAAAAAAAATACAGTTTTCAGAAACTTTTCGAGTATCGGTAGAGATCTTAGGAAATGATAAGAAGAGCTGGTGTAATTCGGTAATCTTCATAAAACAAAAGTATAAAAAAAGCCCTGACAATAATGTCAGAGCTTTCAATCTTTCGATAGCAATTTATTATTTTGCTTTTTTACCTCTAGGGGTTTTGTTTTTTGTTTTCGATTTCGATCCTACTCTTGACATTGCACATCTAAAACCGATGTAATCAGTAGCCATATACTGTGGCAGGTATCTACGCTGTGCGGGATCTAACCAGTAAGCTCTATCTCTCCAAGAACCTCCTTTGAATACACGTACTTCATCATTAATTAAAGTAGTTCTGTTGTTTGAATGATCATACGTTCTGGTAAGCTTTCCAGCAGAATCTTTCTCTACCTTATGTTTTGGAGAATCGTACATTTTTCTTTGATCTTCTGCATCGTCCTCATCACTAAACTGGTCAAAGAATCTAGAAGAACCTGCGTCACCATCTCTGTAACCTCTGTTGTCAGATGAATCAAAGTTGGTTCTTAGATATGTTTCTTCTTCATCTACAGGCACCATTTTGATTTCCCCTGGTAAATTAACAGCAACTACTTTGCCATTCGGTAAGGTGTCAAACATCACAGAATCTCTTAATATTTGAACTTTTCCATCTTCGCCGATAGCAGATTTCATATAAATGTTACCTCTGTAGTAGTTGAAGTCACTTACTTCGTCATCTACTATTGGTCGGTATACATCGGCTACCCATTCAGCAACATTACCTGCCATATCATACAGACCAAGGTCATTTGGCTTATAAGACATTACCTCAGCAGTAATATCGGCACCATCATCAGACCATCCTGCGATTCCGCCATAGTCACCTTTACCTTGCTTGAAGTTGGCTAATTGATCACCTCTACCTACACGTTGTCCGTTTCTGGTGTAATCACCTTCCCAAGGATATTTTTTTCTACCTCTGTAATTGTTATACTCACGAGTACCTTGATTTGCCTGAGCTGCATATTCCCATTCAGTTTCCGTAGGAAGTCTGTATTCTGGAGTTATTACACCGCTACTTCTTTTCGCAAACGTGTTGGTGCTATCTTTTTTCTTTTTCCCTTGTAAAGAATCAATTTGACCGTTGTATACAGATTCCGGTCTGTTTAAGTAAGCTTCAGTACTAAATGTACCCTGAACCTCACCAGAAGCTGCTTGGTATTTTGCATCTTCAGATAAGTAGCCTTCTCTTTCTAACAACACTTCGTTTACACGATCTGTTCTCCATTCTGCGAATTGAGTTGCTTGAATCCAGTTCACTCCTACTACCGGGTATTCAGCATATGCAGGGTGACGTAAATAGTTATTGGTCATAGTTTCGTTAAAACCTAAACGGTTTCTCCATACCAAAGTATCAGGCAAAGCACCTTTATATATGTTTGTATATTTTGGATTTTCTGGCGGATAAACACTTTTTAAATAATCTAAGTACTCTAGGTACATTACATTTGTTACTTCCGTTTCATCCATATAAAAGGACTGAACGTGTTGAGAAGTTGGGGTATTGTTCCAATCATGCATAACATCATCTTGAACCTTTCCTTTGGTGAAAGTTCCACCTTCAACAAATACAAGGCCAGGAGAAGTCTCTTGTTCCTTAAAATCTGTATTGTACTGGAAACCGCCTTCTTTAGCATTTATTTTCCAACCTGTAGCTCTTGATACATTTTTAGAAGAACTGCCGGATTTCTTACAGCTGGTAACCGTAAAACCTCCCGCTATGACTGCACAAGAAAGTACAACTTTGATAAACTGTTTTTTCATAATTAGGACTTGAGATTCAAATAAGTTAATTGCTTATTGACGCAATTTGTAATTTGGGTTTTTGATTAATTAAGCATCACTTTCGGCATATAAAACGATGATTTGAGGATAATATTTCATTCTTTGAAAAATATTTTTAAAATCAAATCATACACCTTAAAACCGAAGTAATGGTGTACAAAACTCATAACGGAGGAATATTCTATATAGTATGGTAACCCCCATATCTTTTTAAGCAAAAAATTAAGTACATGGCTTTTTAAAGAGGCTTTACTAATTGATAGGGTAGTGCTAATATTAGTTTTTGATTCTTATACCCTTTAAATTATGTGAAAAATAATACCTTTTTCATATAAGATATCTTTAAAATCGCCGTTTACCTGTCATACAACCAATATATTTTGGTATTTGGATGTTTTATAAAACCTTTACCAATTAAACTTAGCTAGAACAAATGAAAAAATTATCATTAATAGTTTTACTTGCCTTTATATGTAAATTATCTGCCCAAGACAATGAGCGGGTAATTACTACAGCTGTTCCCTTTTTGACTATTGCCGCTGACGCAAGATCCGCTGGTATGGGCGATATGGGAGTTGCGACCTCAACAGATGCCTTTTCACAACAATGGAACCCAGCAAAATTTGCTTTTGCGGAACGTAAAATGGGAATTGGTGTTAGTTATACCCCTTATTTAGAAAGCATTATTACAGACATTTCGCTTTTAAACGCGAGTTTCTATAATAAAATAGACGATAATAGTGCTTTTGCAATTAGCCTTCGTTACTTTACTTTAGGTGAAATCGAACTAAGGCAATTTGCAAATGATCCAGGTACATTAGCTAAGCCAAACGAATTGGCTCTAGATGGTTCATATTCTTTGAAACTGAGCCCAACCTTCTCTATGTCAGTTGGTGGCCGTTTTATTCGTTCGAATCTAAAATTACCTCAGAACGGCGATGTCGATTCACAAGCAGCAAGTTCATTTGCAGTTGACGTTTCAGGGTACTATCGTTCAAGAGAAAAGGCTTATAGTAGTTTCGATGGTCGCTGGAGAGCTGGTTTCAACTTTTCAAATCTTGGTGGTAAAATACAATACGATGCAGGGGGTCAAGAAAATTTCTTGCCAACTAATTTAAAAGCGGGTGTAGGGTTTGATTTTATATTAGATCAAGACAACGTTATTGGTATTACTTCAGAATTTAACAAATTATTAGTGCCAACTCCACAAGATTTTAACGGTGATGGTTCGATAGATGCTTTAGATAATGATGAATATCAACAAATAGGGTTTTTTAGTGGAATCACTAAGTCTTTTGGTGATGCTCCTGATGGTTTTGGCGAAGAGCTTAAAGAATTTACATGGGCATTGGGTGCAGAATATACATACCAAGACTCATTTATGATTCGTACAGGATACTTTAATGAGAGTGAAGAAAAAGGATCTAGAAAGTTCTTTACTTTAGGGGCTGGTTTTAAATTCAAAGCAGCACAAATTGATTTGTCATATTTGTTCTCAACATCGCAAGTGAGAAACCCTTTAGAGAACACATTGCGTTTCTCTCTTACTTTTAGTTTGGGAGACGAGTATTTTAATGAATAATAAAAATATTTATTTCAATAACAAAACCCGCCTTCGAGCGGGTTTTGTTATTTTT
>RCNE010002283.1_pt1 | contig 10303 bp, 8 predicted proteins | sample 2041361 | NCBI WGS metagenome assembly RCNE01 (sample SAMN09708229, study PRJNA481090) | Marine sediment metagenome, whole genome shotgun sequencing project.
AAATGAAGAAAAACCAATTAATATTGTTGGTATGCGTCTAGATGATGCTATTAAATTTATAAAAGGCCCAAAAGGCACTGTGGTAACATTGACGCTTAAAAAAGTAGATGGAACAGTTCAAGATATTGAAATAACACGAGATATTGTAGAGTTAGAAGAAACTTATGCAAAATCTTCAACTGTGATTAAAGATGACAAAAAATTCGGTGTAATTAACTTACCTAAGTTTTACATCAATTTTGAAGATTATAATAAAAGAAATGCTGCTTCAGATATAAAACAAGAAATTATTAGACTTAAAGAAGAGGGTATTGAAGGTCTTGTCTTAGATTTAAGAAATAATGGTGGTGGCTCTTTACAAACTGTTGTTGATATCGCTGGTTTATTTATAGAAGAAGGGCCAGTAGTACAAGTAAAAACGACAGGTGAGCCTAAAGAGGTTCTGAAAGATAGTGACAAAGCTATCATTTGGGATGGACCGTTAGTAATAATGGTAAATGAATTATCGGCTTCTGCTTCAGAGATTTTAGCAGCTGCAATGCAAGATTATAAGCGTGCAATTGTTATTGGAAGTGAGCAGACTTACGGAAAGGGAACAGTACAGAATGTATTGGATTTAAACCGAATGGTTAGAAATAATTCTAATGGAGATATGGGAGCTTTAAAATTCACCACTCAGAAATTCTACAGAATTAATGGTGGTTCTACTCAATTAGAAGGAGTAAAGAGTGATGTAGTTGTCCCAGACCGTTACAGTTATATAAATATTGGAGAGAAAAATCAAGAAAATCCATTACCATGGGATAAGATTGATGCAGTAGAATATGAGCTTTGGGGAAATTATTTCGATTACGATACTACAATTAGTAAGAGTCAAGCACGTATGGCTTCAAATGAGCAATTAAAACTTATTGATGCAAATGCTAAATGGATAAAGAAAATTAGAGATCGCGAGATTTATTCATTGAATTATAATGAATACAAAAAAGAAATGGAGCTTAATGAAAATGAAGCAAAACGATTCCAACAATTGTCTGAATACAAAACAGATTTAACCTTTAGTTCTTTACCTTATGAGATGAGTTTAATGGAAAACGATTCAATCTTAAAAGAAAAGCGTAAGCGTTGGCATGTGAGTTTAGCAAAAGATGTTTATATCGAAGAAGCAATAAATGTGCTTAACGATTTAAAGATGACTTATGCTATAAAAAACAAAGTGGCAAACGTTAAGGATTAAAATACTTTATGGGAAACCAGAATAGTTCACTAACAAGATTAGCGCTTCAAAAGTTTAAAAAGAACTTTTGGGGCGTTTTCAGTTTAGGGATTATTGGATGTATTGGATTAATTTCGGTATTCGCATATTTGTTTGCGCCAGATGCTTCGAAAAATGCAAATCAAATGCATTTATCTATTCATTCTAAATCACCTGGTTTTAAAGTGCAAATGCTAACTATTCCATCAGGTATTAAATCTGAACAAAACTTTTTCTCAAAATTATTCTTTGGAAAAAATAATACAGATACAGAAATTCCTATTCAATCTTACGAAGTAAAAGACGATGTTTTGCATTATGTAGAATACGCCTCAGATGGTTTGCAAGGTCTAGAAAAACAGATTCAATTAATTCAATTTCCAAATTCAGATTATAAGAGTTTTATAGATAATAGGAGCTTTACTTTCGGAACTGATAAATACGGTAGAGATTATTTAAGCCGAGTTTTAATAGGGTCACGTATTTCTTTTTTTATTGGTTTTGTAGCCGTATTTATTTCTTTAATTGTTGGTTTGCTAATGGGAAGTTTAGCAGGTTACTATGGCGGAAAAGTTGATGCGTTTATAATGTGGATAATCAATATCACATGGTCAATTCCAACACTGTTGCTAGTCATAGCAATTACTTTAGCCTTAGGTAAAGGCTTTTGGCAAGTGTTTATTGCTGTAGGTTTAACCATGTGGGTAGAAGTGGCTAGAGTAGTGCGTGGACAGATTATTAGTGCCAAAGAATTGCAATATGTTACTGCAGCCAGAGCATTGGGTTATAGCGATTATAGAATCGTTACAAAACACATTTTACCAAATATCTTTGGGCCTTTAATTGTGATTTCAGCAGCTAATTTTGCGGCTGCAATTCTCATAGAAAGTGGGTTGAGTTTTTTAGGAATAGGAGCGCAACCACCAATGGCAAGTTGGGGAGCGATGATTAAAGATCACTACAATTATATAATATTAGGAAAACCCTATTTAGCGCTAATTCCTGGGCTTTGTATTATGCTTTTGGTAATGGCTTTTATGTTGGTAGGAAATGCGCTTAGAGATGCTTTAGATGTTAAAACGTAATTTGTTTATTTTCCTCTAAGTTCTTCCATTTCTTCGTTGGTACTTCCTATAAATTCTAAAACATCTTCCTTTCCAATACTATTGGAAGATGAGGTTACAAAATACTGAGGAACTTCTTCCCAAGTTTTAAGTAATTCTTCGCAATAGTCGTTTACATGACGATCAATAGCACCTGGTTTCAATTTATCGGCTTTAGTGAATATAATACCAAAAGGGATTTCGCTTTCACCCATATATTGCATAAATTCTAAATCTATGGGCTGAGGCTTGTGTCTAATATCTACTAAAACAAACGCAGAAACCAATTGTGCGCGCTGCTCAAAATAGTCAGTTATAAACTTCTGAAATTTCTTTTTAGAAGACTTAGAAACACGAGCATAACCATAACCTGGTAAATCTACTAAATACCAATTACCATTAATAAGAAAGTGATTTATTAGTTGGGTTTTACCTGGTCTTCCAGAGGTTTTTGCTAAACTTTTTCTGTCAGTTAGCATATTTATTAATGAAGACTTGCCAACATTACTTCGCCCAATAAAGGCATATTCTGGTAAGTTGTTTTTAGGGCATTTTGCCACTTCAGAATTACTAACTACAAATTCGGCTGATTTTATTTTCATCTCACTTCCTGCGAAGGCAGGAATCTTTATTAATTAAACTTTAGGGAAATATTTTTTGCGGCTTTGCGAGAAAACTTCAAACTACCAATTTTCGCGCTTTCAATTTTTTAAAACCCACGTTTCTCAAGCCAAGTATTCAGAATAACATTAAACTCCTCAGGATGTTCCATCATAGCAGCATGGCCACATTTATCTATCCAATGTAATTCAGAGTCTGGTAGCAATTCGTTAAATTCTTTTGCAACTTCAGGTGGAGTTACATTATCATTTTTTCCCCAAATAATACAAACAGGAGTCTTCATTTTAGGCAAATCTTTAGCCATATTATGTCTTATGGCACTTTTAGCAATCGCTAAGGTTTTTATAAGTTTATTTCGGTCATTTACAGTTTCATAAACTTCATCTACAATGTCCTTGGTAGCAACTGCTGGGTCGTAGAAAACGTCTTGAGCTTTTTTCTTAATCACGTCATAATCACTTCGCTTAGTGTAACCGCCTCCCATAGCGCTTTCATATAGACCAGAGCTTCCAGTTATAATAAGAGCTTTAACTTTTTTAGGATACATTTTGGTGTGATATAAACCAATATGTCCACCTAAAGAATTACCTAATAAAATAACATTATCTAAGCCTTTAAATTCAATGAAAGCTTTTAGGTAATTAGCAAAACTTTTAACGTTGGTTTTTATTAAAGACATACTGTAAATAGGCAGTTCTGGTATAATAACTTTATAACCATTTGAGCTAAAATAATTAGTGACAGCATCAAAATTACTGAGTCCTCCCATCAGTCCATGTAACACAATAATCGGTGTTCCTTCTCCTACTTCAATATATCTATAATCCTTTTCTTTTTTTAAAAGGTGTGCCATCTACAAGTTAGTGCGTTAGTGTTAAAAACAAATATAACTAAATCCTTTTGAATTCAAATACATCTATCATTTTTCAATGTTTTTTGAAATTAAAACCGAAAATTTTTAACTGTTAATAATTCCCACTTTGATATTTAATCCTAACTGTCCATTTTATTGAAGTTTTAATTAATTCTGTTTTTTTGAATACAAAACTTATCAACAAATGTGGGAGGATGTGGTAAAATGTGTCTTTTTTTTCAATATATTTGAATCTTAATCGTTAAAGTGGGAAACCAGATACGTTGAATTCATTTATAGGAACATACGAATGTAAAGCTGATGCCAAAGGAAGGCTAATGATTCCTGCTGTTTTAAAAAAACAGTTGGCTGGTGCCTTGCAAGATGGTTTTGTATTGAAGCGTGCAGTTTTTCAACCGTGTTTAGAGTTGTATTCTATGGCAGAATGGAACACGATGATGCAAAAGGTGAATAAGCTCAATCGTTTTAAGAAAAAGAATAATGATTTTATTAGACGCTTTACAGCTGGTGTAAAAATTGTTGAAGTTGATAGTGCAGGTCGTTTACTAATCCCAAAAGATTTAATCAGTTTTTCTGGTATTTCAAAGCAAGTTGTATTGGCTTCTGCAGTTAATATTCTTGAAATCTGGGACAAAGATAAATACGAAAAAGCTATTGATGATGCTGCTTCAGACTTTGCAGATTTAGCAGAAGAAGTAATGGGACAAGAGGATGACGACGATGGAATATCATAATGCAGTTTTATTAAAAGAAACCGTAGACGGTTTAGCTATTAAACCTAATGGTGTTTATGTAGATGTCACATTTGGAGGAGGAGGTCATAGTCGTGAGATTTTATCTAGACTAGGTCCAAACGGAAAATTATATGCTTTCGATCAAGATAAAGATGCTTTAGAAAATGCAATTGAAGATGATCGATTTGTTCTCATTAATGAGAATTTCAGATTTGTAAAGAGGTTCTTAAGATTTTATGGTGTAAAGGAGGTTGATGGTGTTTTGGCTGACTTCGGAGTTTCTTCACATCAGTTCGATGTTGCAGAGCGTGGATTTTCTACACGTTTCGAAGCGGACTTGGATATGCGGATGAATCAAGACAGTAAGCTTTCTGCTTTCGAAGTCGTTAACCATTATGAAGAAGAGCAACTAAGAGCGGTTTTGTTTCAATATGGAGAATTAAGGAATGCTCCTGCAATGGCAAAAGCAATTGTTGAAGAGCGTAAAAATGCTGAAATTAGAACAAGTGAACAATTAAAAGCAGTTTTAAAACAGTTCTTAAATCACCAAAGAGAGAATAAAGTTTTAGCACAAATATATCAAGCCATTAGGATTGAAGTAAATCAAGAAATTGAAGCATTAAAAGAATTGTTAGAACAAACACCAGAAATATTAAAAGATAAGGGAAGGTTGAGTTTTATCTCATACCACTCTTTAGAAGATCGATTGGTAAAACGTTTTATAAGAAATGGACTATTTGAAGGAGAACCAGAGCGTGATGTGTTTGGAAACTTTGAAGTGCCATTAAAAAAAGTAGGCGGACTAATAGTACCATCTCATGCTGAAATAAAAGTGAATAACAGAGCTAGAAGTGCAAAGCTTCGTGTCGCTGAGAAATTATAAAAAAGAGGTTCCTGCTTTAACAGGAGGTGACATGAAGAAAAACATCTACAGCATATTACGTGGTAAGTTTCTAATCAGTGATGATTCGTTTAAAAATTGGCGCATGATCATTCTTATTTCCTTTTTGGCCATTGTTATGATTGCGAGTTCACATAGTGCAGATAAAAAAGTGCATGAGATTGCAAAACTCGGCAATGAGGTTAAAGAGTTAAGATCTGCATTTGTAGATGGACGTTCAAAACTGATGCGATTAAAAATGGAATCATCCATTATAAATAAAGTAGCAGAAAAAGGGATTCAGATTTCCGAAATTCCGCCAACAAAAATTAAAGTAAAATCACAACAACAACAATAAACTTTGGCAGTAACAGAAACCAACATATTAAACAGATTGTACTTTGTGGCAGGCTGCATGTTTGTCTTTGCCTTGGCTGTGGTATTCAAGCTGTGTAGTATTCAATTTATTCAAGGAGATGAGTATAGAGCACTTGCTGAAGAACGTACAGTAAATGATTTTGATATTGCACCAAATCGTGGCAATGTCTATTCTGCTGATGGTAGTCTTTTAGCAACGTCTATTCCTAAATATGATATTAGAATTGATGCCATTCAAGCAAAAAACACTGTTTTTGAAGAGCATATAAATGCATTAGCAGATTCGCTTTCTGTTTTTAGAGATAAGTCAACTTCTTATTATAAAAACGTTATAAGAAAAGCTAGAAAAAACAAAAACAGATATTTCCTTTTAGCGCGAAACATAAGTTATTCAGATTATATCAGGGTTAGAAATTTTCCACTTCTTAATCTTGGTGCAATTAGAGGTGGTTTAATTGTGGAGCAAACCACCAGACGAGAACATCCAATGGGAGGAATAGCCTCTAGATCTATTGGTTACGAACGTTTTGATAAAGATAGCAACGTAACTAGAGCAGGTATTGATGGTGCTTTTGGTGAAAAATATTTGCGAGGTATAAAAGGAAAACGATTAAAGCAAAAAATTGGAAATGGTCAGTGGAAACCTATTGCAGATTACGACCAGATAGAGCCACAAGATGGTTATGATGTTTATACAACTATAGATGTTAATATTCAGGATATAGCACATCATTCACTTTTAGGTCAATTAGAAACGTATGATGCGGAACATGGTTGTGTGGTGGTTATGGATGTGAAGACAGGTGAGATTAAAGCGATTTCTAATCTTGGTAGAAACAAAGAAGGGAAATATTATGAACGTCTAAACTATGCTGTTGGCGAAAGCCATGAGCCTGGATCTACATTTAAAGTCATGGCAATGATGGCAGCTTTAGAGGATAAGGTTATTGATACGTCTACTGTAATTGATACTAAAAAAGCAAGAAAATCTTTTTATGGTCGTGTAATTACTGATACTGGCAATGGTTATGGTAAAATTTCTGCAGCAAGAGCTTTAGAGGTGTCTTCAAACATTGGTTTAGCTACTATAGTTGATGATCACTATTCGAAAGAGCCTGAAAAGTTTTTAAAAAGATTAAGAAAATGGAAATTAGATCAACCTTTAGGTGTTTCTATTATTGGAGAAGGTATACCAGATATTCCTAAGCCAGGAGCTTCAAACTGGAGTAGAAATGCGCTTCCATCAATGGCTTATGGTTATAACCTTACTATGACACCATTACAAACGCTAGCTTTTTATAACGCAATTGCTAATGATGGAGAACTTATAAAGCCACGTTTTATAAGATCAGTAAAGTTCTTTGATAAAGATATTGAAGTATTTAGAAAAGAAGTGTTGGTAGATGAAATCTGTTCAGACGAAACTTTAGCTCAGATCAGAGATATCTTAAAGAATATTGTTGTTCGTGGTACAGGAAAAAAAATGTATTCAGAAACATTTTCTATGGCAGGGAAAACAGGTACAGCAAGAACAGATTATGCAAATAATGAAGAATGGAATAAAGATAGAAAATACATCTCATCTTTTGCAGGTTATTTTCCAGCTGATAACCCTAAGTATTCTTGCATTGTTGTAATTCATAAGCCAAGTACAGATGTTGGATATTATGGTGCAGATGTAACAGGTCCAGTGTTTAAAAGAATTGCGCAAAAGATATATACTGATACTCCAATTATTGATGAAGTAAAAACACTCGACTTTAATAATGTGTTGGTGAATGAAGATTTTGAAAGTTATTTCGAAAAGGTTAACAAATACGAAAAATTAATGCCAAGTGTAATTGGTATGCCAGCAATGGATGCTATTGCATTGTTAGAAAACCTACAAATTAAAGTGAAGGTGAAAATAAATGGTAATGGCACTATAAAAAAGCAGTCTGTAGATAAGCATGTAAAATTGCAACCTAACCAAACCATTGTCTTAGAAGCCTCATGATGGTGTTAAAAGACATATTGTATAAGGTTACTATAAATGCTGTGGTTGGCAGCACAAGTATTGCTGTAAATAAGATTGAATTCGATTCACGTAAAATTAAAACCAACGATGTTTTCGTAGCAATATCCGGAAGCATTACAGATGGACATAAATACATTGAAAAGGTTATAGAAGATGGAGCAACGGTTATAGTTTGCGAGGTGTTGCCAGAGATTCTTGAAGATGGCATAACGTATATAGAAGTTGCAAATTCTAATCAGGCATTGGCTTATATGGCTGCGAACTTTTATGAGCATCCTTCTGAGAATTTAAAGCTTATTGGAGTTACAGGTACTAATGGAAAAACTACAGTATCTAGTTTATTATATCAACTGTTTAAGAAAGCCGGCTATAAAGTCGGATTACTATCTACAGTGAAAATAATGGTAGATAATACAACTTATAAAGCAACGCATACAACACCAGATTCGTTAACCATCAATCAGTATTTACAGAAGATGAATGATGAAGGTGTAGAATTCTGCTTTATGGAAGTGAGTTCTCATGGGATTCATCAAAGTAGAACTGAAGGCTTGCATTTTAAAGGAGGAATTTTCACAAACCTGTCTCACGATCATTTAGATTATCACGACACATTCGCAGAATACAGAGATGTGAAAAAAACATTCTTTGATCAGTTACCAAAAGATGCTTTTGCACTGTCTAATATAGACGATAAGAATGGTTTGGTAATGCTGCAAAATACACAAGCCAAAAAGTATACTTATGCTTTAAAGAACTATGCAGATTACAGAGCTCAGATTTTAGAAAACGAATTTAGTGGTTTGCTGTTAAAGTTGAATGATAATGAATTGTGGACTAGATTAATAGGAAGTTTCAATGCATATAATATTCTAGCAATCTACGGAACAGCTGAACTATTAGGATTAGATAAAGATGAAATTTTAAGACTAATAAGTGAGCTTGAAAATGTTTCTGGACGCTTTCAATATTTCATTTCAGATGAAAAAATTACTGCGATTGTAGATTATGCTCATACACCAGATGCGTTGAAAAATGTATTGGAAACTATAAACAGCATTAGAACTAAAAATGAAGAACTGATTACAGTTGTTGGTTGTGGTGGTGATAGAGATAAAACGAAACGTCCTAAAATGGCGCATATCGCTACTGCTTTAAGTACTAAAGTAATTTTCACAAGCGATAACCCACGGAGTGAAGTACCTGAGACGATTATTGAGGACATGGAGAAAGGTGTTGAGCCTCAGAATTTCAAAAAGACTTTATCTATAACAAATAGAAAGCAAGCTATTAAAACGGCTTGTCAAATGGCAGGAGCAAAAGATATTATTCTAATAGCTGGGAAAGGACACGAAACATACCAAGAAATTAAAGGAGAACGCTTTGATTTTGATGATTATAAAACGGTTCAAGAATTATTAAAACAATTACAGAAATAAACAATAGTTAAGAATGCTGTATTACTTATTCGAATATTTAGAACAACAATTCCAGTTTCCTGGAGCGTCCCTTTTTGGTTTTTTAACCTTTAGAGCAGCTGTAGCTATTATTCTGTCTTTGTTAATTTCAACAATTTTCGGAAAACGTATCATTAAGTTTTTACAGAAACAACAAGTTGGTGAAACCATTCGCGATTTAGGATTAGAAGGACAAGTAGAGAAAGCTGGTACACCAACAATGGGTGGAATCATTATTATTCTAGCGACATTAATTCCTGTATTGCTTTTAGCTAAGCTCGAAAATATTTATATCATTCTTCTCATTATAACGACCCTTTGGATGGGAGTTATTGGGTTTATAGATGACTATATTAAAAAATTCAAAAATGATAAAGACGGTTTAAAAGGAAGATTCAAAGTACTTGGACAGGTTGGTTTAGGAATCATTGTAGGAGCAACTTTGTTTTTCCATAATGATGTTACTATCAAAGAAAAATTACCTATTCAAGAACAAAGAGTTCTGTTAGCTGAAAATCCAGATTTACCTGCAACGAAATTATTTAAAGCTGAAGAGAAGTCAACAAGAACAACGATTCCATTTGTAAAAGACAATGAGTTTGATTATTCAGATATGATTACATGGATAAGTCCAGGGTTAGAAAAGTATTCATGGATTATTTTCATTCTAGTAAGTATTTTTATAATAACTGCAGTTTCCAATGGTGCGAATCTCACTGACGGAATTGATGGTTTGGCAGCTGGTACTTCGGCCATTATAGTATTGACCTTAGGCATCTTTGCTTGGGTTTCTGGTAATATCATCTTCTCAGAATATTTAAACATTATGTACATACCTCGTGTAGAGGAAATCACAATTTACATCGCAGCATTTGTAGGAGCATTGATCGGTTTCTTATGGTATAATACCTATCCAGCTCAAGTATTTATGGGAGATACAGGAAGTTTAACCATTGGTGGAATTATAGCCGTAATTGCTATTGC
>RCNE010002287.1_pt1 | contig 10295 bp, 8 predicted proteins | sample 2041361 | NCBI WGS metagenome assembly RCNE01 (sample SAMN09708229, study PRJNA481090) | Marine sediment metagenome, whole genome shotgun sequencing project.
GGTATCTTTCTTACCGCCCTGTTCTGTCGAAAGAAAAAAGAAACAACAGACGATTAAACGCCTTAACACATATGCTGTTCCGGCAAAACCGGCTTGAGAAATCCTCAAGGGGACAGCTAACACCACTACCACTCAGATGAGCTCTGTTAGGTCGTCCTGAAATCGATTTTCTAACTTTTAATATATAATCCCCACGGCAACAGGCTAAATTCTATTTTTCACCAGACAACAGGAAATTCGATGGTGGGGAACCCCTTGGTTATCATAGGAAATCGTTTCAGGCTGCAGTAGTTTATTCATCACGCATCCCTCCGCTATATCCAAACTAAAAAGATTCTCTTCTGTCAGGCCAAGCCGTTTCACCAGTCTGTTATCTATAATTTCAAATGAATGCACAGGATAATCCTCACAGAGCGGACATTGATAAACGCGTCCATTCGGGAAGACGAAAAAATTCTCGGCCACATTGCCTGCACATTCAAATTGCTCGTCACCATCAAGAAATACTTTTGGATAGACAACCTCTATACCCAGTTCGGAAACCCTGGCAGCGACATCGGGAACCACCTCTAACCACCGCTGGGGATCTACCTGGACCGCCGTTTTGTCATCATCACCGGCTTGTGCCGATCTGCCGCGCAGCCCGATTACCTGAATAAAAAACGTTTTTACCCCCAGCGAATCCAGAAGTGGCACCATGCGGTGCAGATGATCAATGTTTCTGCTGCTTACGGTATAGATAAGGCTGGTATTAAAACCGCGTGCAACCGCCTTCTTGAGGTTACCAGTGCAGGTTTCAAAAACCCCTTCTCCCCGGATTGGATCATTGATTTCCGGGTCCGGACCATCAAGGCTGAAACTTAAATAATCGAGCATATCCACAGAAACACGTTCCAGAAAATCATGAAACAGATAGCCGTTGGTATCCACAGTGATGTCATAACCGCATTGTCGGGCAACGTTCAGACCATGGACCAGATCCGGGTGCATGGTCGGTTCACCGCCAAGAAAAATAATGTTGGTACGTTTCTTTGTATCTGCAAAAAGACGTATCCAGTCTTCCATCTGTTGTTTCTCAAGCATGTTGGTACCATGCTGCTCAGTATTGATATAACAATGGCTGCATGACAGGTTGCAGCCAGTCAGTATGTGGAGAAACACATTTCGCTCTCCAGCCTTAAAACCAACTGTTCGAACTGTTTTTTTCATAATTATTCAACCCGTTGCCAGCGAAAGTGTACGGAGAAAATCTATTGTTGAAGCGTGTATCGAGCAAGAAGCGAATCTTTCCAATATACATTTTCATTATCACTGAAAAATTCCTTGAAAAGGTGGAGGCATTGATTTCTTAAGATGTGAGGTATAACAGTCACCTTCATGTCTGCATAGAGAGGAGGGAGTTCATCAAGTTTCAGTTGTGTTCCACCACCCATCACATCCTCATAACCGTAGACAATGGTTCTGACTCCGCTGAGGATCAAGGTAGAAAAACACATCAGGCAGGGTTCCATTGTAGAATAGAGAATAACTTCGGACAGGTCGGCACTGTTCTGCACGCTGATCAATTCACGCAAGGCTACAATCTCTGCATGATCAATTTCGTTACCGTTAATGGTGCTGTTTCTGCGGAATCCTGTAGCCACTATCTGCTTATTTAAAACCACAACGCAGCCTACCGGAAAGTCACCTGCACGTGCGGCTTTCGCTGCTTCGCCAAGTGCAGCAGTCATAAATAGTTCATGTTCTTGCACAGCACTCATGAAGGCAATTCCAGAGGGCTCTAGAGTTTTCTTCCAAACTGAACAACTGAAGAGGCAACGGCCAGAGATGAGTGTTCCTGGACCAGGTCGTGTCCCGTGTCGACAAACGGTAATAGAGCAAGCGAGGTCCGTTTGATTTCAAAGATGAGGTTCGGTAATTGTGGCAGGACATCTTTTTTATTTACCGTTGCTTCTGCAACAATACTTTTAAGTGCCTGAACCGCCTCTTTCAGGGGCAGGGTCACAGGGTAGAGCGGCTTCTGTAATTTTCTCTCGCCAAGAGGAAATTTCAACTGCGAAAGTGTTGCACTTTTGGCCAGTTGCAGAAATATTTTCGGCCTCAGTTTCATGGCTGGTACCAGGAATTCAAGATCTCGTTCCTCATGTTCCCAGTTAACCACAACCGGCTGATTTGTGGCTCGCAGAAAATCTGCAACCGTCTGCATCCTGATCCCCTTAGTCTCAACGGAAATTCGCCAGAAAGGAAGCTGCACCGAATTGTCGTTTTCGGGAATCAACAGTGTGTACGGCACAGGTACAAATTTTCCGTTTTTCTCCGCCCAGCAGGAATCACAATTATAACAGTTCATGACAAGACCATCGTGCTCTCCCTGCATGGATGCGCCACACTGCGGGCAGATGGTTGCAAGAAACTGGGGGTCCCAGCCGTGCTGATATCGCACTGCTGACTGTCCATCTGTCATCCACGATTCTGCGATACCGAGTTTCCGGTTCAGGATCCCGTCATAAATCATGCCATTTTCGATATAGAGCGGCAGGTAGATACAGCTGACAGACTCACCGATAAAGGCCCGGTGGTTCAGCGCCTGTTCATTGAGCTCAGAAATAGTATCCTCAACGAGGGAGGCCCGCTGTAAAACGGTTACAGCCGTATCTTTTCGGCGAAAAAACAGACCGGTATGACTACTATTCACCAGTGCAACTTTCATCGCCTGCGGTTTCAAGCCAAGAGACAACGGCAGGAGCTGGGTCTCAAGTCCCCGGTGAGTGGTATCAAGTACTTTCGTGTCCAGCTCCAACCCCTGGCAGGTGAACATATTTCCCTTGAAACGAAGATACGGAAAATAAAGAATTTTTTCTCGGGTAATATGCTCGGGTATTTTATCCGGCAAGACATAGCGAAGAAGACCGCTGTTGACCATATAATTCTGTACATCGCAGAATACACATGAGGTTAACCTGTCTGCTTCCTGCATTTCGACCGGGCCGCCGCATGATGGGCAGGAGTGGCTGATGAGAAGATCCATTGATTTATCCTAATTTTTCACCGCATTGATTACAAAATGATGAACCGGGCAGATTCTCTGTATTGCATTCCCTGCAAAGTGCAGGTTTGGGTTTCTGGTCTGTTGAGGTACCACAATTCGAACAAAATCGAGCATTTGGCGAAATATTTTTCCCGCAGCTGAAGCATTGACTCAAGACAAGCTGCTGATGACCGCAGGTGGGACAGAAACGGGCATGAGACTGAATTGTATTCTTGCAATCAGGGCAAACGGTCGTTTGAGTATCAGCTGCCGAAGATTGTGAGTCCGCAGTTTTACCGACACCGCTCGCAGCAAACATCGCCGGCATCATCATGCCGATACCCATGCCCATACCGGCGCCAGTTGCAGACTGGTTTTCAGCGGCCTTTTCCATGGCTGAGGCCGCCTTGAGCTTGACAAACTTTTCCATATCCTTAATCACATTCATACGCGACTGATCGTCAATTGCTTTCTGCACCTCTTCAGGAGGCGTCATTGAAGTGATATAGAGATGACTTAACCGCAGACCAAAGTGAGCGAAATCAAGTGTCAGCCGTTTCTGCAGTTCAACGGACATTTCATCAAATTTCCCGGGCAGGTTGAGAATCGTATCAAGTTCTTCACCGAGATAATCGTTGAGACGGGAAACAATAACCCGCTTTAAATAGGTAGAGACATCTTCCGTGGAAATTTTGCCCATGGTGCCAACCAGCGAATTGATAAAGAGGACCGGCTGAACCACCTGGAGATTATAAATACCGTGAGCTCTTATCCTGATGAGCCCAAGTTCTGAATCCCTGAAGGCAACAGGGTTCATTGTACCCCATTTAAGATTGGTAAAATGCTTCAGGTTTGCCAGGTAGACCTCTGCTCGAAGCGGGCTGGCACCGCGCCACGGGATAGAGAGAATTTTGGTCAGAATTGGTAGATTGCCGGTCCTGAGTGTGTGCCGTCCCGGTCCAAAAGCATCTCTTGCCTTGCCTTTATAGAACAGAACAGCGGCCTGGCTCTCGCGAACGGTTAACTGGGCGCCATACTTTATCTCGCCGGAACCGGATTCCGGAAGCCGGTGAACGAGTTCTTTGCCGGACTCATCAAACCATTCAATGTTTTCAAGAAAAATACCGCCATCAAATCTATTCATTCAGGTTACCCCTATACTTTCTAACAATCATTGCATATTTCTTTATGCCAGCGGCTTGACTGTTTGAGTCCGGATTCTTATCGACTACTCAATGTCAATAGTATATTATATTACAGACACTTTTGGAACAACAGTTAATAAAATTACAGGATAGCGAATGGAATTTAAAGATTACTGGGACCTGGACACGGCTATGGAGATTCTCCAGAACAAAACCGTCGACTCAAAGCTCTGGGCAGAAGCAGTGGAATGGCTCCTCTTACACGGTCCTCCTGAAATTGTTTCCCTGCTCTTGAAGGCCTCCAATCAGGCAACAGACAGAACCTTCCCGGAACTGCAGATACGAAATTATACCAACGACGGCCAGCCATGCTACGACGTAAAAGAGATGGCCAGATCTCTTGGTATAAGCGAACAGGAAGCTCTTGAAATTATTGCCAGAAAAGAAATGTTCCATAAAACAGCTCATTTCTTCGATGATGGCAGCTCGGGAACGGTTCACTAAAACCTTAGCGTTCTGGTGAACCAGCTTTATGCTTCACTAGCGATGGGTGATGGGTCTGATCTTAATCTGAGTTGTCCGAATGGAGATCGTAAAGCGTTTCATCATGAACCGGCGGCGCGGGCCGTCCCATCACCCGTTTCTTGATTGAGTCAAAAGAAAAGTCATCTTCATCGCCAAGCAGATCGCCCATTTCTTTTTCAATCTCGTCCGGGTCTTCGCCCTTTTCCATTCTGGAGATTGCCTCTTCCATATTATCGCCAAGGTTGACACCGGTTCTCTCCGTAAATTTACGCATCAGGGTTGCCATCTGCTTGGGATCGTCTTCGTTGATTCCTTCCGACTCTCTCATCAGCGATTCAAGGGCCTGCTCCATTTTTGATTCATCAAGACCGGCAAATTGATCAGCCTCTTCGGATGCCTTGCCGATTGTTGCAAACATGGATACCTGCCGCTCCAGCTCTTTTTTATGGCAACGAGGACAATCGGGTTTTGTCTCTGTATCTATTCTGCGGGAAAGGAAGTTAAAAATCGTGTTGCAATCTTCACAAAAAAATTCATATATCGGCATCGTTAGATCCTATTCGTACAATCAGTTATTCACCTTTGAAATTGAGTACTGCGTCAACCTCAGCCTCCGATACATCCTCGGAAAAAATAAACCCGTCACCTTCTGTGGGCAAAACGTAGGAAATCTTTCCCCTGACGCTTTTTTTATCAGTGCTAAGATATGATTTTATTTCATTTCGGTCAAGGTCTTCAGGAATTTCTGTGGGGAGGCCATATTGTTTGATTAATTCAAGATATTTCCTGGCGGTCGCAGCTGATATCAGCGATTTCATGACGCCAATTCGACTGATTGCAACCATACCGATGGCAACGGCAAAACCATGCGATATTGAAAACTTTGACGCCGCTTCAACGGCATGACCAATGGTGTGGCCGAAATTAAGGATGCGCCTGGAATCTGACTCCCTTTCATCTCCGGATACCACTTCTGCCTTTATCCTGCAAGAGGTATAGATCATCTCGACAACTGCATCATTTTCAAGAGACATCAGCTTTTGCTGATTGGTACCAAGAAACTTCAGATATTCATTATCGAGAATAAATCCATGCTTTATCACTTCGGCCATTCCACTGAGAAACTGCTCTTCCGGCAGGGTCCTTAAAACATCGGTATCAATATATACTGCTTTTGGTTGATAGAAGGTTCCCACCAGGTTCTTGCCTTCAGGAATATCAACCCCTGTCTTGCCACCGACTGAGCTGTCAACCTGGGCCAGCAGGGTCGTCGGGATCTGAATAAAGGGGATACCCCGCATGTATGCTGAAGCAAGAAATCCGGTAATATCCCCCGTTACTCCTCCGCCAAGGGCAATAAACATGCTCTTGCGATCAAGTCCCAATTGAGCGCTGCTGCTCACCAGTCTGGCAACAGTTTCGAGATTCTTACTGGCTTCACCATGTGGAAACGACAGTAGGTCGCACCTTAATCCATGATCTTGAATGCGAGCCAGAAGATCATTACCGTACAGCGCTGCAACGGTATCATCCGAGACAATACAGTAGCGGCTTGCCTTGTATTGATCTGCCAGATCTGCAGCAACCCGGTCGAGACACCCTGGCTCGATCATTATCGGGTAACTCCGGTCATCAAGGCCAACCTGTAAAATACGCATTATATAACCTCCACAGTATGAATATCCTCAAACGTATCTTTATATAACAAAAAAAAGGAGATACCACCTGAAAGGTGGTATCTCCCTATAAAGAACCAGGTATGGTCTTAATTACATGGTATCGCCAGAGGCAGCACTCTGCATTTTGACTTCAACCTTCTCGGTCAGACCTTCATAGTATGCACGAAGGTGGGTGAGAACTTCGTCACGACCGAAGTGATCAACAACCTCTGCACCGTCTGAAAGCGCTTTACGAAGTTTGGTGCCGGAAAGAATAACGCGGGACTCTTTCTTGTGATTACAGGTACGCAGAGATGCCATTCCGTCACACTCGTAGCAGTAGAAGGTCCAGTCGATCTTCATCGGACGACAGAGCAGATCTTTTGCGTCATCACCGGTTACGGGGATGCGATCAAAAATGTCCTGAGCTTCGAACAGACCATAGAAATCACCAACGCCAGCATGGTCGCGACCGATCAGCATGTTGTTAACGCCATAGTTCTGGCGGAAGGTGGCATGCAGCAGACCTTCACGAGGACCAGCGTAACGCATATCAAGCGGATAACCGGCACTGTATACATTCTCTTTTACAAAGTAGTTTTCGATCAGAATATCGATTGCCTTGATACGAACCTTTGCAGGAATATCGCCGGGCTTCAGGTTTCCGATCAGGGAATGAATCAGAACACCGTCACACACTTCAACAGCGATCTTGGCAAGATATTCGTGCGAACGATGCATTGGGTTACGCAGCTGAAGTGCAGCAACGTTGGCCCATCCGCGCTCGTCAAACATTGCACGGGTCTCAGCAGGCTTCAGGTAGATTCCCGGGTACTCTGCCGGATACTCGCCTTCAGAAAGAACTTTTACTGGGCCTGCAAGGTTAAACTCTTTCTGAGCCATTACCATGATTACGCCAGGATGATCTTCGGGTGCGATTTCCCAGAATTTACCGTCTACAGACTCTTCGCCTTCGCCCAAGAAAACTTTCTCACATTCCCATTTCTTGTCGGCTTCGGTCATCTCGAATTTTTCTTCTACCTTCATGGTTGCGAAAGTAACGCCACCTTTAACGAGCGCAACTTCGGTGCCTACAGAGATTGCGGCTGCATCATCAGCGGAGACATCAAGAGTAATCGGTACTGGCCAGAAAGTGCCATCTGCCATTTGAAAACTATCACAAACGCCTTTCCAGTCAGCCTTGGTCATGAAACCGGTAAGCGGGCTGAACCCACCAATACCCATCATGATCAGGTCGCCTTTTGCGCGAGCAGAAATCTCGATCTGCTTGAGGCCTTCGGCTTTTTTGAGTTCTGCATCACGCTCAGCGCCTTCGAGCAAGGCACATACCAAACCTTTTCCACCGTGGGGTGCAACTAATTTTGACATAATGTTCCTCTTTAAATGTATTTGACAAAACAGAGCCGTTTATATTGGATAAACGGCCACTTACGTGAATACGTTACTTTTCAGAAAATGAACCCCTTTTTCTGAACCGTGATTCATTTACGATCGATTATATATATAGTTGTTGGAGAAAATGTCAAGCTAAAAAGCTTCTATGGATATGACATACTAGCCATTAAAAAAGCGCAGTCGCAGGGCGTTGCTGACGACAGACACCGAACTTGCAGCCATTGCCGCCCCTGCGAGCATCGGGTTTAATCCGGGTCCGCCAAAGATTACCAGCAGGCCGGCAGCAACCGGGATGCCGATAATATTATAAATAAAAGCCCAGAACAGGTTCTGCCTGATATTATTCATTACCGCTCTGGACAGACTCAAGGCGGTCATCACCTTGTCCAGTTTTCCTTTTATAATGACAATATCACCGGACTCAATTGCTATATCGGTTCCGCTGCCCATGGCAATTCCTACATCTGCCTGAGCAAGCGCCGGGGCGTCGTTGATTCCGTCACCAACCATGGCCACAACTCTGCCGCTCTCCTGCAGATCACTGATCCTGGTTTGCTTCTCATCCGGCAGCACCTGGGCAACCACTTCTGTTATACCGGCCCTATCGGCAATAACTCGAGCGGTATCCGGATGATCTCCTGTTAACATTACCAACCGGTATCCTTTATCCTTAAGTGCGGCTACTGCATCACAGGCCTCAGGCCTCAACTGGTCAGCTATGGCTAAAAGGCCGACACATTGTTTGTCAACGGCAATATACAAAACTGTTTTGCCGGCATGAGACAATGTGTCGTACTCCGAAACAGCAGCAGATAGCGAAATCTGATTCTGCTCGAGCAGCTTCAAGTTGCCTACCATCACCTCCCGGTTATCAATCGACACCTTTATACCTGCACCATTGACAGCGGTAAGATGGTCAGGCTGGGTTAAGCGGCATCCCTTCTGTTCGGCATAGGCTACAATTGCCTCAGCAAGCGGATGTTCTGAAGCTCGCTCAGCAGAAGCGGCAAGACAAAGAATATCCTGCTCGTTATCAGTCCCTGTAAAGCAGAGATAATCTGTTACCTCCGGCTTACCGGCCGTCAGCGTCCCTGTCTTATCAAAAACAATGGTGTCAACTTTTTCAGAGCGCTGCAGTGCCTCACCACTCTTTATCAAAACCCCTAATTGTGCACCCCGTCCGGTACCGACCATAATTGACGTCGGCGTTGCCAGTCCCATGGCGCACGGGCAGGCGATTACTAAGACGGAAATAAAGAATTTTAACGAGAGTGGAAAGCCCATCCCCCCGATAAAGTACCAACCAAGCCCGGTCAGTAGCGCCAGAACCATAACCACCGGCACAAAATAGTAACTGATACGATCAGCAAGCGAGGCAATCGGTGCTTTCGATCCCTGTGCGTCCTGGACCATTTTGACAATACGGGACAGAACCGTATCTTCACCCGTCAGGGTTGTCTTTATTTGCAGCAAACCACTCAGGGCCAGGGTTCCGCCATAAACATTGTCCTCGACGTTCTTATCCACAGGAAGACTCTCTCCTGTCAGCATTGATTCATCAATTGTGCCAGCGCCCGTGACAACCATGCCATCGACAGGTATGCGCTCACCCTGTTTAACGAGCAGAATATCCCCAACCTCTATTTCATCAGTCGGGATGATTTTCTGTTGATCGCCGTCTATCAGACAGGCCGTATCTGGCTGCAACTGAATCAGTTGAGAGATTGCGTCAGAGGTATGTGATTTGGATCGATTCTCGAGATACTTTCCGACTGATACCAGAGCAACCAGGATACCGGTTGACTCGAAATAAAGATTCATTACCCACGATTGTGGATTGATACCTGCCCCAATACAAATCAGCCCCCAGGTTGAGTAAACAAACGCCGCCCCGGTACCAACCGCGATGAGCGAGTCCATATTCGGAGCTCTCCTGACCAGGGCTGGAAAGCCATTGAGATAGAAATTTCTGCCAAGGTACATTATCGGCAGAACAAGGCAAAACTGGATAAAACCAAAGGAGAATGGATGATGCTGAGGCTCAAAGAATGATGGCAGCGGTAAGCCAATCATCTCGCCCATTGATACATATAAAAGCACGAATGCAAAAAGGAGCATGACCACCAGACGGTGTTTCATCTGGTTGAGCTGTTTTTGTGATTCAAGACGCTTTTCGGCAAATTCATCAACACCGCCGGTGGATCTGAGTGCAGTGAAGCCAAGATTATCTATTGCTTGCCGAATCTGCCTGACTGTCGTTGATGATTTATCATAAAGAACAAGTGCCTTCTCCGTAGCAAGATTAACTTCTGCTGAAATAACTCCTGTTGAACCACGGAGTACTTTCTCAATTCTTGTTGAACATGAGGCACAATGCATACCGGAGATGTTGAATTCAATCTTGTGCTCGTTTCTGTGCTCTTCCTGAAGCGTAAAACCGATCCCGGCAACCCGCTCCATGATTTCGCCAGTGGAGATTTCATCGGTTTCAAACCGACAAACCATTGTCTCAGCAGCAAGGTT
>RCNE010002288.1_pt1 | contig 10294 bp, 10 predicted proteins | sample 2041361 | NCBI WGS metagenome assembly RCNE01 (sample SAMN09708229, study PRJNA481090) | Marine sediment metagenome, whole genome shotgun sequencing project.
CGATACGTTTTGCCCGCCCGCAGGAAGGCGCGTCACCGGTATTGGAAAGCTGAACGTCTCTGAGAGGATATCAGCCAGATCGTCGACCAGGCCGGAGCCTTCGAAGAACGGCCGCAGCAAAATCTCGGCAACACTGGCCGGCGATTCGGCAGCATCAAAGTCGCTAATGCTGAATAGCGGCAACTGCTCGGGAAGAAACAGACCGCCATCATCAGCAATGCCCTTCGTGAGCGCGTGGTCAAGCGTGACTGGTCCGGATCCGCGGGTGCTGAAATAGCGCATTGCTAATTCTCGACGCTGGCGCCAGGCGCATTCATCGGGCTTACCCAGGACTGGCAGCCAATGCCCTGGGCGCGACAGGCATGCTCCATGGCGCTGGCGGTATTCCTGGCATCATTCGTGGCACACAACGCGAACAGGCTTGGACCGCTGCCAGACAGACTGCATCCCAGCACACCGCTGCGCCGCGCTGCTTCCTTGACGGCGTCGAAACATGGCACCGCCGCCGCGCGCTGCGGCTCGATGATTACGTCACGCAGCGTTTTCCGCATCAACTCCAGGTCGCTGGCCGCACAGGCAGCGACAAAGCCAGCCAGCAGGCCTTGCTGTTCAAGCCATAGCTGCATCTTGTAGCTCTTCGCGAGGCCACGGCGCGCCTGCGCGGTATTCACCTGCAAATCGGGATGCAGCAGAACGGCGCTGACACCGTCCGGAACCGGCAGGCGAACGACGTTTGGTAACAAGACCTGCGGACAAAGAATGAGACCACCCAGCAGGCTCGGCGCCACATTGTCAGCATGCAAGCCGCCACTCGCGTACTTCTCGCCTTCCAGTGCGTAAGGCAGCAAGGCCTCAACAGGTAGCGGCTCGTCGAGCAGCGCATTGACCGCAACAACCGCGGCCACAGCGGAAGCCGCCGAGCTGCCCATCCCGGACTGCAATGGGATGCCCTTCAAAACCTTGAGGGCGACGCCAAGATCCCCGCCGTGCTCGGCGAGCAACGCCTGCGCCGCAATAGACGCGGTATTCTCATCGGCATTGGTAGACAGATATGGGTGCTTCTCACCGTCAAGACCGCGAACTTCATCGACGATCACGCCCGCATTTTCAGTTCGCCGCGCCACTACACGGTCGCCCACATCCGCCAGCGCCAGGCCCAGCATGTCAAAACCAACCGCGACATTGCCGATCGAGGCCGGCGCGAAAGCTGTTACGACATCAGACATAGCCCTCTCCCGTACTCAGGTAATTGGCCAGGCGAAGCAGGTCTGCAAAGATCCCGGCCGCGGTGACCTCAGGTCCCGCACCCGGCCCCTGAATGACCAGCGGGTTGTCACAATAGCGCTCCGTCTCGAATTGCACCACGTTATCCGTCAGGTTGATATTGCAGAACGGATGGCTCGCATCCACCGCCTCTAACCGTACCGCCGCGTCGCCTTCGGCATTGAACGAGGCAACATAGCGAAGCTGCTTGTTTTCCGCCGTGGCCTGCCGGTAGATAGACGCAATTTCGTCATCGTATTCCGGCAACCTGTCGAGGAACTCTTCGATCGAGCATTCGCGCAGCGCCTCGGGCACGAGACTCTGCACAGGGAAATCACCGATCTCGATATTCCGCCCGATCTCCCGTGCAAGAATCGTCAGCTTGCGCGCCACGTCCATGCCCGACAAATCATCACGTGGGTCCGGTTCCGTATAGCCGTTTTCCTTGGCAACACGAACAATTTCCGAAAACGGTTTTGAACCATCGTAGACATTAAACAGGTACGCGAGCGTTCCCGAAAATATTCCGCGAATTGAGCGAATTTCATCACCGGTATAGATCAGGTCGCACAGCGTGCTGATAACCGGCAGTGCAGCGCCGACCGTAGTTTCGTAAAAGTAGTGCGAACTTCCCTTGTCCGCCGCATTCTGCAACGCCTCGTAATCTTCGTACGCACTGCTGAACGCTTTCTTGTTCGGCGTGATGACGTGAATACCGCGAGACAGCCAGCCGGCGTACTGCGACGCAATAAAGTCGCTCGCCGTGCAGTCAATAATGACGGCATGCGGCAGATGGTCCGGATTGATATGCTGCTCGAACGCTTCCAGGTCCGTTTCAATTGCAGCAGTCTCGAAATCATCCTGCCACCGGGAAATATCGACGCGACGATCGCCGAGCAGCATCTTTTCAGAACGGGCAATCGCTCGCACTCGGAGATCCAGGTTGAAATCCCGCGCCAGCTTCTCGCTCTGCTTCTCTATCTGACGCAACAGGGCCGCGCCGACGGTGCCCGGGCCAATCAGACCGATAGACAGCGTTTTCGCTGACAGGTAAAACCCCGAATGCGCCGCCCGCAGCGCCTTGGTCGCCTGCTCAGAGTCGATCACGACCGAGATGTTTCTTTCCGAGGAGCCCTGCGCGATGGCACGAATATTGATGCCCGCGCGTCCGAGATTGCTGAAAAACCGCCCTGCGATACCCGGCGTACCAGCCATGCCGTCGCCGACCACAGCGACGATGCTCAGTGCATCCGTGATGTCGACACTATGAATCTGCCCGCTCTCGAGCTCTTCCGAGAACTCCTCCGTCACAACCTTTCGTGCCCGCTCCGCGAGACCCGCCGGGACCGCGATACAAATCGAGTGTTCCGAGCTCGCCTGTGAAATTAGTGTGACCGATACACTCGCGTTCTTTAAAGCCGCGAACAAACGGTCGGCCGTACCGGGTACACCAATCATCCCGGAGCCTTCCAGGTTGACCAGCGCCATGCCGCTAATCTCGGTAATACCCTTGATAGTCTCGAACTGGGCCGACGCAGCGCCGATACGGCTACCGGGATGCGTAACGTTGTGACTGCTACGGATGACCACCGGGATCTCGTTATCGACAGCCGGCCCGAGCGTCTTCGGATGCAATACATTGGCGCCGAAATACGCCAGTTCCATGGCCTCGTTGTAAGTCAGCTGATCGATGACCTGCGCTTCGGGAACACGGCGAGGGTCGGCGCTCATGACGCCGTCAACGTCGGTCCAGATGGTCAGCTCGGAGGCACCGCTTAGCGCCGCAAAAATCGCAGCCGAGTAGTCGCTTCCGTTGCGTCCGAGCGTTGTTTGCAGGCCGGTTTCGTCGGTCGCAATGAAACCGGTAATGACGGCTATACCCTCGAAGTCACTATCGACGGCCTTCGCAAAATTGGCGCCCGATATATCCCAGAGCACCGATGGGCCGAGCTCCGCCTGATGTACCGAAATGACATCGCGAGCATCGATCCACGTGCCGCCACGCGTCGCTGACTCTTTGGCCAGGGTTGCAGCGAGCAGGCGGGCCGACCAGATCTCGCCGTAGCCGGCGATCACGTCGCGGCTTCGCTGCGGCGCTGATCTGACCAGAGCGATCGCTTTCAGGACATCCGTGATGTCCGCGGCGTCCAGTCCCCAGGCATCCAGCACGGCGACCAGTCGCTCGCCGTCAAGCAGCGCTCGCGCCGTGCGTGAGTAGCGATCGCCAATGGCGTGAAGCTCTTCCAGGAAGTCGTCGTTGTCCTGTTCGGCAAGCAACGCCAGGTGCAGCAGCGCGTCCGTCATACCGCCCATTGCGGATACGACAACACCGATGCGAGCGTCGCCCTGCTCCAGCAGCAAGCCGGCTACGCGACGAAAACAGTGCTCATCGGCGAGGCTGCTGCCGCCGAACTTATGGATCTTCCAGCGATTGTCCACCACGTTACACACGGTTCCTGGCGCAAAACGGTGAATGATAGCGGCACTTGTCGGCGCCGTCGCGTGTTTCAGATGAAATCAATGGAAGTGGTGGGGCGTGTAGGGATCGAACCTACGACCGGTCGGTTAAAAGCCGAATGCTCTACCTCTGAGCTAACGCCCCTTTTGTATCAGAAAATGGCATAGGTGCCATTCGAATTCCGGCGGAATGATACCGGATACACCTCAAATGACAAGCGCCATGAGCCACGGCCTCCAGCAATGTCTAGACGCCTTCTTCCTCCATACGCGAGAGCCGCTGCCCGGCAAGCCGGGCGGCCGTAGTCTCCGGGTATTCTGCCTGCACGCGGGTCAGCGCCTCGCGCGCTACCGGAAAACGCTTCAACTCGTAGTTACAATAGCCGATCTTCAACAAGGCATCGGGCACCTTGCGGGAACGCGCATAGTTCGTGATGACCAGCTCGAACGCGGCCAGCGCCTCGTCGAATTTCTGCGTTACATAGAAAGACTCGGCCAGCCAGTACTGGGCATTGTCCGCCAGCTCACTGTCAGGATAGGAAACCAGGAACTGCTTGAACGCGTTTGCAGCGGGCTCGTAACGCTGCTGTTTCAGCAGCTCGAAAGCCGCCTGGTAGTTGTCACGGTCCGAGCCGCTTGGCATAGGCAGCTGACCGGGTGACAGGGTACCGCCCTCCATCACGCTCACTGCGCTGGTCGCCTGCACTGCTGCCTCCAGCGCCTGTATTCGCGCATCGAGATCCGCGTACAGCTGACGCTGCCGATCAGCCGTGGTCGTCGACGAGTATTCCTGGCTCTCCATACGGCCCTGCAGCTCGTCGTTGCGGCGTTCGAGGGCTGCAACCTGTTGCGTTAGGTTTACCAGGCTCTGGTTCTGTACGACCCGCTCGATGGCCTGCATGCGCCGATCCAGCTCCTCGACCTTGCTTTCACCGGGATCATCAACAGGCTGCAGCAACTCACAGCCGCTCAGCAACCCGAGCGGCAGCACCAACAAAACTAAACGAAGCATATTCATCGACTAGTTCGTGTACTTGATCTCGACGCGGCGATTCTGCGCGTAGTCCATCTCGGAGCTACCGAAGGACGCCGGGCGCTCCTCGCCGAAGCTGACGGTCGATATCTGCGAGGCAGAAACTCCCTGGATCATCAGCATCTGCCGGACCGCCTGGGAGCGACGCTCGCCGAGCCCGATGTTGTATTCGCGCGAGCCGCGTTCGTCAGCATGGCCCTCGAGACGCACTCGAACCCCCATGTCTCCGCTGGTTTGCATGGCGTGCCGCGAAACGAGCTCCTGGTCCTGCTGACGCACTTCGGAGGAATCGAAGTCGAAATAGATCACCATGCCGAGCTCGCCGGCCGACGGGTCTTCGATAAACTCGCCGTCGCCCATGCCATTGTCATTCATGCCGTCTGTCGACGCACCAGTGTCACCGTAGGTCGTATCTGTAGGTTCGGGATCCGGGAGCGACTTGGTGGCCGGGCAACCGGCGAGAACAGCCGTCAACAGAAGCACTGCGAGTATTTTCAAATAAGACATTGAATTGTCCTTGTGTCGTTTTCTTTAGTAAAGAAAATCATTTAAAACCAATAAGTAACAATAGCTACTTAACCTAAATACTTAACTAAAATGGCGGAAATGGCGACCACACTGGCTCCCGCACATCGCCGCTGCCGGATGCCATCTTCTGTCGAATCAGGCCATCCGCCGAAACGGTCTCAAGGACGCCATTGCGGCCCTGCCGCGTGGCATAAATGAGGCTGTCACTGTTCGGCGCAAAACTCGGGCTTTCGTCCTGCCTGCCCTTCGACACCACCAGCAGGTTCTTCTTATCGAGATCCATAACGGCAATCCGATAATTACCGCGATCATTGTGCACCATCGCCAGGCGCTTGCCATCCGGCGACAATCGCGGCCGCGCATTATAACTCCCCTCGAACGTAATGCGCTCGGGTGAGCCACCTTTTGCTGCAATCCGGTAGACCTGCGGCCCACCTGCCCTGTCGGACGTAAAGTAGATGTAGCGGCCGTCCGGCGACCAGGTGCCTTCCGTATCAATTGCCCGGTGCGTCGTCAGGCGTCGCGTCTCGCGCGAGGTGATATCGAGCACGTAAATATCGAGATTGCCGTCGACCCCACCGAGTGTCACAACCAGCTGGCGGCCATCCGGCGAGAACGACGGCGCGCCGTTGATGCCGGGCTTGCTGGAGACCTTGAAGCGGTTACCGGTGCGAAGCGTCTGCACGAAGATCGCAGATTTGCTGCCCTCAAAAGAGACATAGGCAAGCTGACGGCTGTCCGGTGACCACGCCGGCGACATGATCGGATCCTTGCTTTCCATGATCGTGTATTCGTTCGCGCCGTCCTGGTCCGACACGATCAACGAGAACAGCCGCCCCTGGCCCTGCCTCTGTGCCGTCAAGTAGGCGACCTTGGTACCGAATACCCCTTTGATCCCGGTAAGCTTCTCGTAGATCATATCGGCGGCGCGGTGTGCCGCTGCGCGCATCGTGCCGCGGCTTGCCGGCATGCGATAGCCGACGAGCTGGCGCCGGCCAAATACGTCAAACAACTGGAACTGCAGCGTGTACGCGTTCTCACCGGTCTGGATGACGCTGCCGACAACTACGGCTTCCACGTTAACAAAGCCCCAGTCCTCGAAATCGACGTCGGCGCCGCTGGTCGGTTTTTGCAGCATCTTATCTTCGCCGATGGGCGCGAAGCGGCCGCTCCGTCGCAGGTCATTGGTGATGACCTCGGCCACGTCCAGCGGCATAGCCGGCGCTTTGCCTTCCCAGCCGAACGGCACAATAGCCACCGGTGTCGGCTGCGCCACGCCCTGGACGTCGATCACCAACTCCGCGTTCGCGTAGCTGCCGAGCAATGCCAGCAGGATTATCGATACTCTCGTTTTTTTCAGCACGGTTGCCCCATTCCAGTCTGGCCAGCGCTACTGGCGAATACCCAAGTTTAACAATATGTTCCTGTCGAACAGATTCGGATCCGAAGGTTCCGGCAGCGGCGACGATCGTTGGATAGCGGCCTCGATCGAACGCCTTACCGCATCATCGCCGTTACAGGTCAGTATGGTAACGCCAATTACGTCTCCACCGGGCACCTGTCGCACGCGCACCGCACAATCAAGGTCATCTTGGGCGCTGGCCGGAACAGACCAGTTCCTATAGATTTTCTGCCGTATCTGCTCCATGTACACCGCCAGCGCACCGGCATCCACGGCGGCCGTGCGATCCTCCTCCGCCGCAATCTCGTCTGCGCGAGCCGATGCTTCGAGTTCCCGGCGTTGCCGCTCGTTCTCCTCGCGCTGGCGGCGAATGTCGTCCTGGCGTTTTTTCTCAGCCTCGATGCGTTTGCGCTCTTTTTCCGCCTCGTCGCGCTTCTCGCGCTCAGCCTCGTCGCGCTCTTTCTTCTTGCGATCGGCCTCTTTTTGCTGACGAATCTTCTCCAGGCGCTCTTTCTCGACGAGCGCGTCGAGTCTGCGTTTTTCTTCCTCCGCCTCGCGCCGCAGTTCCTCGCTATTGTCCGGCTCCGGCTCGGGCTCCTCAACGACGGGCTCTGGCTCCGGTTCAGGCTCGGGCTCGGGCTCGATGACTTTTGGCGGCGGCGTCGCTTTGGGGATCTCGGTAACGAGGGTCGCCTGGATCGCCAGCGGCGTGATCGGCATCGTTCGGGAGATATCGAAGACGACCAGCATGGAACCGAACAGCACGACGTGCAGCAGCACAGCCATACTGATAGGGATAACATTGTGGTCGTCGCGAATCACGCGGCGGTCTACTCCGGAATGGGGTATGTGTCCAGCGGATCGGTGACGAAGCCGATGCTCTGTGCACCTGCCTGCTGCAACACGACCATGGCACCGACGACGTTACCGTAGGGCACGGCGCGATCCGCCTTCACCAGCACCGGGGTCTTTGGCTGCTCGCCAAGTACAATACCGACGCGCCTTCTGATCTCCTCGCCGCTGGTGGGCTTGTCTTCATCATCGCCTGCGTTCAAATACAGGTTGCCGTCGGCGTCGACGCTAAGCACCAGCGGATCCTGATCCTGCACATCCTGGATTGGCGCCGCGTTGGCCTTTGGCAGGTCGACCTCGATCCCCTGGGTCAGTAGCGGTGCCGTCACCATGAAGATCACCAGCAATACGAGCATGACGTCGATGTACGGCACGACATTGATCTCGCCCATGAGTTTGCGTTTCTGCAGTGGTGTCGCCATGTCAGCCTGCCTGCTTCTTGCGCGCGTGCCGTTGCAGGATGCTCGAGAATTCCTCGGTGAATCCGTCGTAGCGGTATTCCAGCCGCACCACCTTGTCGGCATAGCGGTTGTACGCGATCACGGCCGGGATGGCCGCAAACAGGCCCATGGCCGTAGCGATGAGGGCTTCGGCGATCGGCGGCGCCACAACACTCAGTGTCGCGGCCCCCTGATCTGCCAGTTTCATGAAGGCGCCCATGATTCCCCAAACCGTGCCGAACAGGCCAACATAGGGGCTTGTTGAACCAACCGTGGCAAGTGTCGCCAGCCCCTGCTCGAGCCGGTCAACTTCGCGCATCTGCGCAACCCGCATGGCGCGACGGCACTCTTCAACAATCTTGTCGGTACTGCTACCCCCTGCCTGCAGCGCGCGATTAAACTCACGAAAGCCGGCTTCGAAAATACTCGACATCCCGAGGCTGCCGCCCTTGGCGCGCGTCGCGCTGCTATAGAGCGTATTCAGGTCGCCACCGGACCAGAACGCCGCTTCGAATTCATCGGAGGCATTCCTGGTGCGGCGAATGAGTCGCCGCTTGCCAAAGATGATGCTCCAGGACATCAGCGACGCGATAACCAACAGCAGCATTACCACTTGCACCGGCAGGCTCGCGTGGATTAATAGCCCGATAACGGACATGTTGTCATTCATGATTTCACTTCCCCAAATAAGGCGGGTGGTATTCGTTTCGGCCGCATCGTATCGGCATCCAGGTAGGCCGCTTTGACTGTGGCTTCAATCAGCTTTTCGCCGTCGACATTGTCTCGATAAATATTCTGCTCGATGTCGAAAGTTACTCGCGTGAGTTTCTCAAGCCGAGCGGTCACGATTAGTTCATCACTGAGGCGAGCCGGCGCCAGGAAGCGCGCCTGCACCTCGGCCACAACGAAGATGCGGCGTTCCTCATCCATCAGCCGCACCATGTCGACACCGAGCGAACGCAACCATTCGGTGCGCGCGCGCTCGAGGAACCGAAAATAGTTGGCATAGTAAACAACGCCCTGAGCGTCCGTATCCTCGTAGTAAACGCGTACCGGCCACCCAAAGGGTTTGTTGTCAGCCTCCTTCAAACGGCAGCTCCTGGTTCGCAGACGACTGCGGTGGCGTCAGGCCAAAATGCAAATAAGCGTTGCTCGTAGCCACTCGGCCGCGCGCCGTGCGCATCATGAAGCCCTGCTGGATGAGGAACGGCTCGATGACATCCTCGATGGTGCCACGCTCCTCGCCGATCGCTGCCGCGAGACTTTCGATGCCAACCGGCCCGCCGTCGAATTTCTCGATAATGGTCTGCAGCAGCCGCCTGTCCATCGCGTCGAAGCCGTGCGGATCGACCTGCAGCACATCCATGGCGCCTTCCGCGACGGTGCCGGTAACGACTCCGTCACCTTGAACCTCCGCAAAATCGCGCACGCGACGCAGCAGTCGATTCGCAATACGCGGCGTGCCGCGCGAACGCGTGGCGATGGCCGACGCGCCTTTTTGTTCGATCGGAAGATTCAGGATTCCAGCGGATCGATTCACGATAGCCTCAAGATCAATACTGGAATAGAACTCGAGGCGTTGCACGATGCCGAAACGATCCCGCAGCGGTGACGTAAGCAGGCCGGCCCGTGTCGTCGCGCCAACCAGCGTGAATGGCGGCACGTCGAGCTTGATGGAACGAGCGGCAGGACCTTCGCCGATCATGATGTCCAGCTGAAAGTCCTCCATTGCCGGGTACAGCACCTCCTCGACCACGGGGCTGAGGCGGTGAATCTCGTCGACGAACAGGACGTCGTTCGGTTCGAGGTTGGTCAGCAGTGCGGCGAGATCGCCCGGCCGTTCGAGGACCGGACCCGAGGTTTGCCGCATGTTCACGCCCATTTCGTTGGCGACGATATGTGCAAGCGTCGTCTTGCCGAGCCCGGGCGGACCGAAGATCAGCACATGATCCAGTGCTTCAGAGCGACGCCGAGCGGCCTCGATGAAGACCTCCATCTGCGCCTTGACGCCGGGCTGCCCGCGGTAGTCTTCGAGCGTCTTTGGCCGAATCGCCCGGTCGAAGGCTTTGTCTTCGGCCACCGGCTCGGCGCTCGTCAGTCGATCGTGTTCGATACCTGCCATTCTAGTGTCCTGCTTGCTTAGTTCGCTTACTTTCAGAAAGCTTGCAAAGCGTAAGTGCAAGGCGCCGCCTGCCGGTAATGGCTAGCCCTTGCCAAGGGCTGCAACGCAGCAATAGCGCTTTGCAGGCTTTCCCTCCGGGCGCTATTGGCAGCCCGTCCTGCCATGTTGCAGTCGTTTGAAGTAGCCCGCTAATCCTG
>RCNE010002289.1_pt1 | contig 10294 bp, 2 predicted proteins | sample 2041361 | NCBI WGS metagenome assembly RCNE01 (sample SAMN09708229, study PRJNA481090) | Marine sediment metagenome, whole genome shotgun sequencing project.
TTTTGCCGGCGATACCTATGCGGGGCTTGAGGCGGCGTCATTGGATGGCGAACAAATGGATTGGGCGCAACAACATTTGCGCATCTTATCCGGCCTTTATGGTCTTTTGCGTCCACGCGATCTGATCCAGCCTTACCGTTTGGAAATGGGCAGCCGTTTGAAAACCAAACGCGGTAAAAATCTTTATGACTATTGGGGAGACACGCTCTCAAACGCCCTGAATGACGCCGCCGCTCAAGTGGGGACCGATACGCTGGTGAACTGCGCGTCAGTCGAATATTTCGGGGCAGTTGATATGGCGGCATTGAACTTGCGGGTGATCACACCTGTATTCATGGAGCAAAAGGCTGGCACCCCAAAGATTGTCAGCTTTTTCGCAAAAAAGGCCCGCGGGGCCATGGCGCGTTTCATGATTGAACGCCGCATCACCGGCCCTGAGGGTTTGAAAGATTTTGACACAGGCGGCTACCGGTTTCGCGCCGATATGTCGGAAGGCGACCGTCTGGTTTTCATGCGGGATTATCCCGAGGCCTGATCCGTGTCTTGCGGCATGATCGGCAAGATATCCTCAGGCGCCAGCTCAACCACCTTGTCGCAAATTGCCGCTTTGCGCAGGGGCTTGGTCAGGTAAAAATCCAACCCCGCTGCCAGAATTTCGGTGTCATCACCCGCCATTGCGTGGGCGGTTAACGCGACAATCGGAATGCGGGGCAGGCCTGCTTCCTCCTCGATCTCGCGGATGGTACGGGTGGCCTCTTTGCCATCCATTTTCGGCATCGAGATATCCATGAAAATCATATCCGGTTTGAAGTTTTGAAACGCCTCAACGGCCTCAAGTCCGTTGTTGGCAAACACCAGATCGATGTTCAGATTCTTAACCATTTTGCCGAAAACCAGTTGGTTCGTGCGATTGTCTTCGGCCGCTAAAACCCTCATTTTTCGCTGTGGCCGATCATTTTGGACGGGTTCAGGGGGCGTGGGGGCCGCGACTTCGCTAGGTAGAGTTTCAGGGTTGTCAGCGCGCGCGATCTCGATTGGTTTGTTGAGGGCATCTCCGTCTAGGGATTGTAAAATCCGGAACAAATCTAGCCGCAAAACTGGTTTTTTCAGTGTAGCAAATGCCGGCCCACCGTTGATCGAATCGTTTTCTTGGCTTACCAGAACAAGTGGCAGATCTGGTACATTAGTGTTCAACAAAACTGGGTAATCTTGGTCAACGGAATTTGGTGATGACATATCAATGAACGCGACATCAAACGTATCGGCTTCCTCAATGATATTTGCATCTCCCGCCTCATGTTGTACGATCTCAACGCCCAAAACGGCGAGCTGTTTGACCAGGATTTCAAGACCCGCGGATTGATCAAAAATGACCAGCGCTCGCTTGATATTTTTTAACGAATGTCCAGTCGCGATCAGCGCCGGTTCAGAAATAGGCAAAGTGATATGGAAGCCAAAGCAGGACCCCTCACCCTCAACAGAATCCACCCAAATCTCGCCACCCATTAGCTCGATCAATTGTTTGGTTATTGCTAGGCCCAGCCCTGTGCCTTCGTATTTGCGATTGCGGTCATCTTCGACCTGGTTGAACTCGCCAAAAACGTGGCTGACCATGTCTTCGGCAATGCCAATACCAGTGTCTTCAATCAAGACATGAATGCGTGTCATCCCCGCCTGCTCAGTTTCAAGTCCGACCACTCGGATGATCACATGGCCCTCATTGGTGAATTTTATGGCGTTGCCAATCAGATTGGTCAGAATCTGGCGCACCCGCCCCGCATCCCCCACATATAGGGTTGGTAGGAACATGTCGAAATCCACCAGTATCTCGATTGATTTATCCTGAAGCGACGGCTGCAGCAGCATGACGATCTCATGGATGCATTGTTCTAGATCGAACGGGGCCGTGTTGAGTGTTAGTTTGTCGGCCTCGATTTTCGAGTAATCCAACACATCGTTGATGATCACCAGCAGGGCTTCGCCCGAATTCTTGATCGTTTCGGCGTAAAGCTGTTGTTCCTCATCCAGTTCGGTATCGCTCAATAGATCAGCCATGCCGACAACGCCATTCATGGGGGTGCGAATTTCGTGGCTCATGTTGGCCAGAAAGGCGGATTTGGCGCGATTGGCGGATTCGGCCTTGGTGCGGGCGTCGTTCAGTTCGGCCTCGTGGCGGATCGATTCGGTGATGTTCAGAGCCAGTGATACCGTATCGCCATCGCGGGCGCGCCGGTCCATCAGCTTGATATAGGCGCCGTTCCACATGCGTAGCACCTTCGGTTCAATAGGGTCTGTATGCCATCGATTCAACATGGCGTCGCGCCATTCCATCGGGCTCAGGTTATCGGTGTCGACGATGCCTTCCTCGACCAACAACTGGACAATGCGGACATAACTGATGCCGGGACGTACTTCTTCCAGCCCGTCAAATGCCGCCAGATAGGCATGGTTCGCGGACACCATACAATTATCCATGTCAAACACCGCAAACCCGTCCTCGATCGTCTCAATCGAATCCCACAGGCGACGCTCGGCAATACCTGCCTTGTGATTGGCTACTTTCAGGTCTGATCGCGCCCTAGTGGTCTCTCCTTTCAGCTCTTCGGCTTCGTTACGTTGAACGACAATTTCGTCCGATAGCTGGCGGGCGTGTTGTCCCAGTTTTGAATTTGCGGCGAACAGTTCGGCCTGCTTTTGTTCCAGCAATCGTTCTGCGGCCAGTCGTCCGCGGCGTTCATGTGCCAGCTTTTCGGTAATTGCCATCTGGTCCCTCGTTATTCTACGTACTCGTCTAGGGAACATTCCACGAACATAGTGAACAACATCTTAACGCTCAGCTGTTTTTTCAACCCTATGACCGATTGAAACTGTGGCCCGACTGTGCAACGATTGGCGCATTATATTTCAGGAGGACTATTCATGCGCCTTTTTATCAAAGCAGCCGCCGTGTTGCTGCTATTCACCTCATCAATTTGGGCGAATGATCTCATTCCGGATCGCCGTATTGCAATCACCCGCGATCTTGATTTTTATGGCTCCGACCTTCAGTCCATCTTTGATACGACCCTGCCGGCCTGCCAAAAGGCCTGCCTCACGGATACCCGTTGCACGGCGTTCACTTTTAACTCTCGCTCTAATTCCTGCTTTCCGAAAAGTGAAGTCACCGAAACGCAGCCTTATATCGGTGCTGTTTCAGCCCGGGTTATGGATACCAACCCGCAAATCCTTGCAGCGGCCTCAACCCGCGCTGCAGAGCTGACATTCCTTGATCCCGCGGCGTTTAATTCCGCAAAGGATTTAGCCGAAAAACTGGCGACCCTCTATGACACCCAAGGCGAAGAAGCCCTGTCGTTGTGGCGCAGTGGGCGCAACCGGTTAAGCGGCAAATACTATGACAACGCGCAATACTATTTTGGTGCGGCCCTGACCTTAAGCGACAATTCGGGCCTGTGGGCGGAATACTCAAATGCGGCATATCTAAACAGATCCGGCGATTACCAAAATAAACGCCTGCAAAAATCCCGCGCCATGGCGGCATCAACCAATGCCTATTTGCGCAGCACAACGGACGGTGAAAAAGCGGTCGCCCTGCTGGCAATGGCAAACGCGCTGGAGCTAAACGGCCGTAATCGCGATATGCTTAAAGCGCTGCGTCTGGCCCAGTCGATATCCCCAACACCGAAGGTTTTGTCTAAGCTGGAATATGCAGTTAATAAATACGGCCTGAAAATCACCGACCATGACATCGAAAGCGATCTGGCCGAACCTCGCATTTGCGCTCAGTTCTCTGAACCATTGGCCGGTGGCGTGGTTGATTACGCCCCCTATGTGCGCCTGTCGCAAAACGATCTGGCCGTCGAGGCCGAGGGCAACCGTTTGTGCATTACAGGTGTTGAGCATGGCAAACGCTATGACCTAACCTTGCGCGAAGGCCTGCCAGCGAAATCCGGTGAGACTTTGCTTGAGGCGGTCAACCTGTCGCTATACGTCAATGACCGAAACCCAGCCGTCAAATTCCCGGGCCGCTCCTACGTGCTACCCAAATCCGCCAACGCGGGCATTCCGGTTGAAACTGTCAATATCGCCGAATTGGAACTGGTGTTGCGTCGTGTGAGTGACCGCAACCTGTTGCGCGCAATGCAAGACAGCTACTTCGGCCGCCCCCTGTCGCAATGGCAGGAGGAAAACTTTGCCAACCAAGTTGCCGAAGAAGTTTGGCGTGGCACGGGTGATGTGCAGATATCTTTGAACAAGGACATGACCACCCGCCTGCCAATGGGTGAGGTGATCAACGATCTGCCACCTGGTATTTACGCCCTTCAGGCTCGTGTTCCAGGGGCTGACCCCTATGATGAGCCTGCTGCTACCCAGTGGTTCGTTTTGTCCGACCTTGGCCTTGCCACCATGAGCGGTGCTGACGGCGTGCATGTCTTTGTGCGTGGCTTAGGGGACGCTGAACCGCGCGCGGGCATCGCGGTGACGCTGCTGTCCAAAGCCAATGCTGTTTTGGCTGAACTCGTTACGGATGAACGCGGGTATGTACGCTTTTCTGACGCCTTGGCACGTGGTACGGGCGGGGCCAAGCCAGCCCTGATCGTGGCCAAACAGGCCGACACGGATATCGCGTTCTTGTCCCTTTCGGACCCTGAGTTTGATCTGTCGGATCGCGGCGTCGAGGGGCGCGAACCTGCCAAACATATCGACATGTTCCTGACCACGGACCGCGGTGCATATCGCGCAGGCGAGACCATCAACGTCACCGCTCTGACCCGCAACGCCACCGCCGAGGCCATAGTTGGCTTGCCAGTGACGGCAATCCTGACCCGCCCTGACGGGGTGGAATACAGCCGCCATCTCTCGACTGGTGATACCGCTGTTGTTGGGGGTCATGTCTTTAACATGCCCACCGGACCATTGGTGCCGCGCGGCACATGGCAGTTGGCGCTGTTCACCGATGTGGATGCGCCCGCCTTGGCCAGCACCAGTTTTCTTGTCGAGGATTTTCTGCCCGAACGCATCGATTTTGAACTGACCCTGCCGGACGCGCCTTTGCGCCTGAACGATGGAACAATGCTGACCGCCGATACCCGCTATCTGTTTGGCGCCCCCGGTGCCGATCTGCCGCTAGAGGGCGAAGTGCTGGTGCGGGCCACCGATGGTCTGACGGCCTACCCCGGCTACAGTTTTGGCCGCTATGATGAGCGCTTCAACGCCAAAACCGCAATCCTGCCAAGTGGCTTGCGTACCGACGCCGCAGGGCTGGTCCGCATTCCCGTTGAATTCCCGAATGCTAAGGACGCCGCGCGCCCGCTTGAGGCCCGATTTACGGTGCGCATATCCGAAGGCTCAGGCCGTCCGGTCGAGCGCCGGATCACCGAGCGCCTAGCGCCTGACGGGCCAATGATCGGCATCAAGCCGATGTTTGAGGACGTGGTCGAGGAAGGCACCGACGCCAGTTTCCAGATCATCGCCATAGATGAAAACGAGGCCCAAACCCCGATGCAGGTCAAATGGTCGGTGAACCGTGTGAGGACCCGTTATCAATGGTATCAGCAATACGGAAACTGGCATTGGGAGCCGATCCACACCCGCAAGCGCGTGGCCGGTGGAACGGCTGATTTGAACGGCGGGCCAATCACCATTTCCGCCCCCGTCGATTGGGGTCAATACGAAATCAAGGTCGAACGTAGCGACGGAACCTATGTTGCGTCCTCGCAAGAATTCTATGCGGGCTGGTATGCCTCGGCTGACGCCTCCACGACGCCAGACACGCTTGAGGTTTCATTGGATAAACCATCCTACGCGACGGGCCAAACCGCCAATCTGCGTGTGGTGCCGCGTTACGCGGGCAAGGCGCTGATCACGGTGATGTCGAATCATTTGATCGATATGAAAGTGGTCGATGTTAGTGCTGGCGAAAACCTGATCCCATTACCTGTGACCGACAAATGGGGGGCAGGTGCTTATGTCACCGCTACCGTGATCCGCCCGATGGACGAGGCGGCTGGCCACAACCCCGCCCGTGCGCTGGGCCTGTCCTATGCGCCGGTTGATCCGGGTGCCCGCAAACTGTCCGCCAGCTTTGACGTGCCAGCCGAATCAGCACCCCGTGCGCCGATGAAGGTGGCGCTCAAAGTGGACGGCATAAAGGCGGGCGAAACAGCCTACGCCACCATTGCCGCCATTGATCTGGGCATCCTGAACCTGACTGGATTTGATAGCCCAGATGCGCCCAACCATTACTTTGGCCAGCGCAAACTGGGGATGGGAATACGCGACGTATATGGCCGCTTGATTGATGGGATGAATGGCGCGATGGGCGTTGTGCGTTCCGGCGGCGACGCGGGCGACGAGGTGGGTATGCAATCTCCACCACCCACCGAAGAACTGGTTGCTTACTTTTCAGGCCCGGTCACGGTCGGGGCCGATGGCATCGCTCACACCAGCTTTGATATGCCTGAATTCAACGGCACTGTGCGCCTGATGGCGGTGGTCTGGTCGGCCTCTGGTGTGGGGGCCGCCGAGCAAGACGTGTTGGTGCGCGACCCTGTTGTTGTCACCGCCAGCCTGCCACGGTTTTTGGCACCTGGTGACACCTCGCGCATGTTGCTGGAAATCACTCACGCCACGGGCCCGTCCGGCAAAATGGGGCTAGAGGTTTGGGGGCAGGGCATCGCGATCAGCACCGCCAATCTACCCTCAGAAATCACCCTTGGCGATTTACAGAAAACCACCCTGTCAGTGCCCGTCACCGCCACCGATGTCGGCACCCACAAGATCAATGTGACCCTAACCACGCCCGATGGCACCCGTTTGAGCAAACCGCTGATCATACCGGTCGAGGTCAATGATCCGGAAATTTCCCGCACGCGGCGCTTTGCGTTGGATGTGGGCGATACCTTCACCCTGGATGACAACGTGTTCGCGGGCCTTAAAGCAGGCACCGGATCGGCCATGCTTTCGGTCGGGGCTTTGGCGCGCTTTGATGCGCCGGGCCTTTTGTCGGCGCTGGATCGCTATCCATACGGATGCACTGAGCAAACCACGTCGCGCGCCATGCCGCTGCTGTATCTGAACGATGTGGCAACCATTATGGGGCTGGGCAATCGCAAGAAAATTGCTGAGCGTGTGGACGACGCTATTGAGCGGGTGCTGAGCAATCAATCCAGCAACGGCGGCTTTGGCCTTTGGGGGCCTGGCTCGGACGATCTGTGGCTGGCTTCTTATGTCACCGATTTCCTGAGCCGCGCGCGGGCCAAAGGCTTCACCGTGCCAGACCACGCATTTCGCACGGCCATTGATAACCTGCGCAACCGCATCAACTACGCACCCGACTTTGAAAAAGGCGGCGAAGACGTGGCCTATGCGCTGTTTGTCCTAGCGCGCGAAGGGGCGGCCAACACTGGCGATCTGCGCTATTATGCCGACACTAAGGCAGGCGATTTTGGCACGCCTCTGGCGGTTGCCCAATTGGGTGCAGCGCTGGCCAACTACGGCGACCAACCCCGCGCCGATGCGATGTTCGCGCGTGCTGCCAAGATGATTGGCCGCAACTGGGAGGTGGAAGAAACCCAATACTGGCGCTCGGATTACGGCACCCATCTGCGCGATGGCGCCGCCGTTCTTGCACTGGCGGTTGAGGCGGGCAGCACCGCCATCGACAGCGCTGATTTGGCCGAAAAAGTCGCCACTAGCTATGCCAATGATCGCTACCACTCCACGCAGGAATCCATGTGGTCGCTGATGGCCGTTAAGGCGCTGATCAACGACCCTAACATGCAGGGTTTCACCATAAATGGTGAACCGGTGGTCGGGCCATTGGTCCGCGTCATTGAAGACACCGCATCCGGAACCAGCCAAGCCATCCGCAACGGCACCAATCGTAGCGAGCTGGTGACCATGACAACCTTTGGCGTGCCCGATCAGCCCGAACCTGCCGGCGGATATGGGTATGCGATCAAACGCAACTATTTTGACATGGATGGCGACGGCTTCCCTGTTGACCCCAGTGGCCATCCGGTTGGCACACGGCTGGTCGTGGTGTTGACGGTAACACCCTTTAGCAAAACTGAGGGCCGCCTGATGGTGAATGACCCGCTGCCCGCAGGTTTTGAGATCGACAACCCGAACCTGATTTCCAGTGGCGAACTTAGCCAATTTGACTGGCTGAAAACCACCGCAAATGTGCGCACCACCGAATTTCGCTCAAACCGGTTCTTGGCGGCGGTGGATTGGCGCAGTGGCGATCAGTTCACACTGGCCTACGTCGTGCGCGCCATATCACCGGGCACCTACCACCATCCGGCCGCCAGTGTTGAGGATATGTATCGCCCGCAGTACCGCGCCCATTCTGATGCAGGGCAGATCTCGGTTACGGAATGATCCGTCGTCACGCCTTCCTGATCTTTGCACTATTGCTGCTCATATCAGCCATGGCGCGAGATCAGTTTGACGCGTGGGTGGACGCAACCGAATTGCCACGTCTTACAGCTGAAACCTCGGTCGAGGTGCTGGATAGAAACGGCATCCTGCTGCGGGCCTACACCGTGGCCGACGGGCGCTGGCGTCTGAATTCAACACTTGAGGCCACCGATCCTGGCTACATCAAAATGCTGATCGCCTACGAGGATAAACGGTTCTACGCGCATTCCGGCGTTGACCTAACGGCCATGCTGCGGGCCACATATCAGGCTCTAACCCAAGGCAAGATCGTCTCAGGTGGCTCAACGCTCACCATGCAGGTGGCGCGTTTGCTAGAGGAGGGCAGCACTGGAAAATGGTCTGGTAAGTTACGCCAAATTCGGGTTGCACTGGCGCTGGAACGACGCTTAAGCAAAGTCGAAATACTCACCCTTTATCTGAATCACGCCCCCTTTGGAGGTAACCTTGAAGGGGTGCGTGCCGCGACCCGTGCCTACTTTGGCAAAGACCCCCGCCGCCTGACCCCCGCCCAGGCCGCCTTACTGGTTGCCTTGCCACAAGCGCCTGAAACCCGGCGTCCAGACCGTTATGCCAAATCCGCAGAGGCGGCCCGCGCACGGGTTTTGACCCGCATGATCCGCGCAGAAATTCTAGATGCTGACACCGCAGAGGGTGCCAAATCAGAGCCTATTCCTGTCCAAAAACATCCCTTTCCGGCTCTTGCACCACATATGTCCGATCGTGCACTGGCCGAGGCTCCGTTAAATGCCATCCATCACCTGACCTTAGACGCCACATTGCAACGCCAATTGGAAGTTCTCGCCACCACATCCCTGCGCGGTCGGGGCGATCAGATGTCTATCGCGATGATGGTCGCGGATCATACGAGCGGCGAAATCCTCGCCTCGGTCGGCTCCTCCGCTTACCGCGCTGATGGCCGTCTTGGTTATGTTGACATGACCCGAGCCTTGCGCTCCCCCGGCTCCACCTTGAAGCCGTTGATATACGGCATGGCGTTTGATCAGGGGTTCGCGCATCCCGAAACACTGATTGACGACAGCCCGACCGCGTTTGGCGCATATGTGCCACAGAACTTTGACGGCAAATTCCGTGGAACCTTGCGCATTCGTCGCGCATTGCAAATGTCATTGAATATCCCCGTGATCAAACTGACCGAGGCCTTGGGCCCCGCCAACTTGATGTCCAGCCTGCGCCGCGCCGGAATGGACGCTGTTGTGCCCGGCGGCAAGCCCGGTCTTGCGGTCGCGTTGGGAGGCTTGGGCGTCACTTTGAGCGATATGACCCAGCTTTACGCGGGCCTCGCCAATGCGGGAAAACCGCGCACCCTGAATTGGAGAATAGGCTCTAATCCACCTCAAAATGCCCGAAACCTGATCTCGCCCATGGCTGCGTGGCATGTGGCCGACATTCTGTCTGGCCTGACGCCACCTCCAAACGCGCCGCGCAACCGGTTGGCGTATAAAACTGGCACCTCGTATGGGCACCGCGATACGTGGGCGCTGGGATTTGACGGCGAACACGTTGTTGGCGTCTGGATGGGTCGTGCGGATGGGACCCCTGTTCCCGGCGCATTTGGCAGCGATTTGGCGGCACCTGTTTTGTTTGAAGTGTTCAGTCGGATCAAACCCGAACTAACGCCGCTGCGCGCCCCGCCGCCCGAAACCCTGATGGTTAGCAACGCTGAATTGCCACTGCCGTTGCAACGGTTCCGTGGCCGAAATGCGCTGTTTGAAAAGCCCAAAGACGCCCCCAGCGTGGCCTTTCCACCGGATGGATCATCCGTCGAGGTGGGGGATGGGTTTTTGGTGGTCAAGGTTCGCGATGGTGTCGCGCCGTTTACTTGGCTTGCCAA
>RCNE010002290.1_pt1 | contig 10292 bp, 5 predicted proteins | sample 2041361 | NCBI WGS metagenome assembly RCNE01 (sample SAMN09708229, study PRJNA481090) | Marine sediment metagenome, whole genome shotgun sequencing project.
AATCGGATATTGACCGCATAAAGATTAATAATCCAAAAATCAAGATTACTAGAAAGCAAACTAATAATACCGATATTTAGTCGCAGCAGGTCCTTCTTTTTTCGTTGAATTCATTTTCTTAACATTCATTTCTCCCTAACCACATTCAGCGCAACCCGCAACTCATCCATATAGACCCCTAATTTATCATTGGAGGCGGTGGTTCCAATAGTCGAAAAACTATGGGTATTACCAGCGGCTCGATGAAGTGCGTGAATCAGAAATTGCAGGTGTTCTAATTCGACGATTTTTTTGGCCTCCGAACCTGCTTTTTTCCATATTTGATTGAACTTCTTATCGACAGCTTCCCATTTTTCGTCCGCAATTTTTTCGTCATCGATCAATAATTCGCAAAGACCGATATTTAAATCGCTTATCAGATGCCAATAGTCAATGTTATCGGGGTCTTCTTGTTTCTTCAGCTCACTATGATGTTTAGCGAGCAGTTCTTTTGCGCTCTTAGCTCCTTTCTTCGCTTTAATACCTCGTACCGCCTGCAGGTCATATGATATTTCTTGGTCATCTTCTTTGATCTTGACCAGAACCGGCGGGCTTACATCTTCTGAGCAACTGAGCAAAAATGTCAATTCGAGGGCATTAGACAGGGAATACGTTGTATTTCCGTTACCACTATGCTCATAGGCTTCCTTGTAAAATTGCATTGAGGTTCTGTATGCTTCAATACGGGCCTTTGGAGTTTCCGTCAGCATAGATAGCCGTTTATATGCGCTTCCCAAGAGATTAAGACGCTTTGCAGTGTTCCCTGAAGAAAGCAGTATTTGTAATTCTGCAATAATTTTCTTTACATGCGTAATTGCTTCTTTTTGGGTAAACAAGGGATTCTTGTTTTCAAATATTTCTTTTACGTACCACTTAATACGTGTATTACAATAGGTTTCCATACAGGAGAAAGAAAAATGTGCTTTTTCCAACTGTAATAGCTGTCCGAATTTATCGACTGCCTCTTTGTACATACCCAATTCTTGATAGATCTTGGCCTCTCTTTCCAAGATGGCTGCAGTTCGAAAATCATCATGTTCGGCGATTGCTTCCATCGTCATTTTAAGTTCGTCCAGCGCATCTTTTCTCGTTGTAGCGCCCATCTGTAATTTATTAAGAAGGTTTTCGAGATCGATTTCAGCTTCTTCCGCTACCAAATAATTAGGTGACCAACTGCTGTGGGAGGTGCTCTTTAGTTTAAAAAAAGGATCCCCGTAGCACTGATAGGCACCCCAGGTATTCGTAAGGGGGTATTTCTCATAGACCTGGCCGCGTGCCGTTTTTACCGCTTCACCGAAAGGGTAACCAGCGATCATACAATCATAGAATACTTTAGCAAAAACTAAAGCTGCGGCATCGTTTACTGCCCAACCGGCAGCTATAACCGCCTTCACCCCAATTTGGATAAGTTCGGTTCCGATATTCGCTGCCAACTTGTATCGATTTTGATATACTTGTTCTTCTTCATCGTTTGTGTAGCCCAAATGGCAACAATTGACGAAGACTAGTTCGGGCACTACGGGCATTTGTTGAATTTCAAATACCGTCAAGAACAGCTTTTTACCGATGACCATACCCGATTCTTTGGGCGAGTTCGGATTGAATAAACCATGACCGGCAAGATGCATAATGGAATACTCGTTACAGAATAATTCTTGTATGATTTCGGAGGCATTGGTACCAATAAGCTCTTTGACCGGACAACCGGAACTATTGAGCAAATTACCCACCAACTCGCCCTCTTCACGCGCACCTGGCAATTGCCCTATATAGTTTTCCAGTATGGGGTCGGCCACTACCAAAGCTCTTTGCTCAGCCGCCCTTTTTATTGTACGTCTGTACTGGGAGGTCGAAAGTTGCCTGATCATTCCCGAATTCACACAAAGAGGTTTGGCTTTCGTGGTGCTATCTTGCAATAATTCCCAAGGGTAAGATGCGGTTTTGGTATCCAAAATCCATAAAATATTGCCTTTACGCTTTAGTCTTTCTTTGAGCGCATTGGGAATCAATAATTCGAACAAAGTTTTGGCGGTACAGCTGGACCACTGGTTCTCGCTAGATACTTCAGTAATGAATTGATTAATTAATGGCGTACTGCTATAAATCTCGCTTTCCTCTTCACGCGAATCATTGGTAGAGGCACCAAAAACCATACTCTCAAGTTCGTCGGTTTCTTTATTTACTTTTTTACGTTTTACCGTAATGCGTTTCCACCAATCTTCTGTGAGGTCGAAACGAATGTGTTTTCTAAAGCCTAACAGTTGTTTTATTTTTTTACTGCCCAAGATGATATTGACCTCATCGGTTTCTCTTTTTGCAATCTGATGCAAGGCATACATGCAGTTCAACGCCCGTTCGGAATAGAGTTCTACAAATTCGATACGCTGTACCGTTTCGTATTCAGTGGCCGACAGTTGTTTTATTTTTTGGTTGGCTTGGTCTACCCCTAAAATGGTAGCCTTCATTGAACTTTCTATACTTAAACCACCATAACCACTGGCCATTACAAGTGACGATACCCCTATACCGTTCTTAGGTATCCGTTTGCCTCGAAGACTCAACAAATAGTTTAAAACGCCCTGTTCTACAGATTTTGCGAGTTGAAAAGAGGTCAATAGATCTGGCTCGCCCATACCGACGATGATAGCCCCTGCGAAATCACTGTTTGCCATTTTTGCAAAAAGCACATTACTGCCGATTTCTCCGGGATAGAGCCCCAAGTTGTGCTTCGCACTTAAGCTTCCTTTTAAATAACGGTCTATCGCTACTTCTGCCTGTAATATACCATCGTTGATAAAGTGTCCGGCGAGTATAGGGTACGAGGAGAAACGAAGATCACCATTGCTTACCGAGACCGTAATTGGTATTTGGCTGCTAATCGAATCGGTTTCGCGACTCAATCCGAAGACGGTTTCTACAAGTCCGTTTTCCGAAAGATCGAAACCAACATCGGGCTCACCTCTGAAAATCTTTTCTTCGCCGCGAACCATGGGCTTCGAATTGCGCAAGAGCTTGGTGTGCCCCGTGGTCAAAAGTTCGTCTATGGCATTAAAAATACTCGGTTCATTGGCAAGTGCTCCATGGGTTATTCGGGTGTAGTAGACCGATTTTTCATTCATCTCTTTAGGTATACCGAGTTCCCAAGTTACACTTTGGTCACCTGCTCCGGTATACAGAAAATAAAGTTCTTTTTTTGGTTTAAGTTCTCCGATATGATACCCGTTCGGGGTCATTTTATCCTTACCAGCGATATAGGTCATATTCGTATAATCGATAGTTTCGCGCTTGTCTAAAATAGCATCGCGATATGCCGCGAACCTTTCTAAATCTTCTTTCGTAGGTAACGGCCAGTTGGGTTTGCCAAAAGCTTTACGCATTCTTTGCCAAAGTATCGGTCTGGAAAAATCATTGTCCGGGTCTTTTTTTGGATCGACTATCGGCAGTAGGTCTAAAATACCTGGAAATCTTGAAAACACTTTGAGCAGTTCTTTCTTGGTATGAAAAATATCAAGCATTGCCAATTTTTTGATAATTCCATCCTGCCCGAAAAGAACGGTAAGTATACGGTGGGAACCTGATAGGGGAGAACCTAAAAACACCATTTTAAAGCCTTTGGATGTATTTAATTTATCCCAAGTTTCGTTATGGTTGATTATAAAATCACGCACCAATACGCCACCCATCGAATGCCCGATCACCTTAATGGGCTGCCCAACCTTTAAAAGGCCTTCGATTTTGACGTTTAGCTCTTGGGCCGATTCAAGTAAAGGCCTTCTCCAATCAAATGGGAAAACGACCACATCATATTTTCCTTTTAGCCATTTGTATAGTTTATGGTAAGATGTCTTAACCACGGAATCGGCTATCACATCTTTTGCGTTCAGGTAATCGAGTTTTGTCAGACTTCCTCTAATAATCCGTCGGTAGTGCAACCAGATTTCCTTTTCGTCCCTGACCAGGTTTGAACCCATAATTCCGGGAAGCAATACAACAATGGGTCTTTTACCTGAAACGGCATTGGCTTCTGGCCGTAATTCGCCATGCTCGATGAGTGCCCGATCACTGGCAATAACTTGATATTGCTCGACTTCCTTAAATCCGGGGATTGTCACACCCAACTCGGTTTTTAGGGCCAGATCAATGGCTTCTTGCGTTTTGCTATTTTCAAAATATTTGACATGATTTACGTCGATACCTTGATCAAAAAAGTATTGTATCGTATCGCTGCGCCTAGCACCTAGGTACATGGAATCGGTATTGACCACCAAATCATTACGCTGCCAGTAAAACAACTTTCCTAAAATGGCCAGAAGACCCTGACCTGAAAGGTTGACCCTTCCATTTCCGGAAATAACTACCAATGGGCCGCCATCAATTTCATTTTTTTGTTGAGGATCATTCAGTATTTTAATGAACGGTGATTCAGGGTTCATGGCTTCCAACCCAGCAAGTACATCCACGTCATCTTTGGTATTGATAGCCGTGGAAAGTAATTCTTTTAAAACATCGGCAAAAACACCACCGACCAGATTGAACAGCACATTCAACATATGGTCCAAGCGTTTGGAGGCCAATTTGGTACCTGCCGCGGGGCAGGCCACCCGAATAAATTTGGTAATCTTCAGCTTTTTTTTCTTGAAAATTGCGCTGAGGGCGCGAATGGCATTTATGTCATCTTCGCGGCCGTCCTCTTTTTCAAGTAGCGCAATGTGATAATCGGTAAACCCTATGCCACCTTCACAATATTTATTTAAGATATCGCCAACAAGGCCGCCTCTTGAATGGGTAAGTAGATGTAATTCTGAACCATTGGGTAACATTTTGGCCAGTTCTACTGTATTCTGAAGGGGGCTTTTGGTCAGCGTACGATGTTGATAAGCAATTACATTGCCTGCATATTTATTGTGTAAGGTTCCCCAGACCGGAGAAGCTTTTAAATCCCAAAAGGCACCCTTCGTATCGGAATTAGTGCCATGAATAAATAGAAAATAGGGTCTGTTGTTTGGAATCTTATCGGCAAAAACATCAAACTTGAATTTTGGGTTTATCGAAAAAATAGTTGCGTCTTTTTTTAAGGTTCCCTTTTTGGTAACCATTTCATCCCACAGCGCACTTTTCGGAGTAAGGCCGTATTGCAAGTGTTCATCTTCCAGTTTAAGGGCAATTTTTCCAACATTGGTTTCGATGGCATTTTGGATAAATACCCGGAGTATTTTGACGGCGACTTTACCAACGATACCCCTTTCAGTGGGCGCAGCGTCTACAGTAGTCGGCAGAACAAAGGTATCTGTGTTTTCATTCGAATCTCTGTCGCCTTCCGGTTTAAGGGCTGGGTCTAGCTCAGGATAGACTTCGTGAAGCGTAGCTGCATCGCACATCCATTTGGTGCCGTCTTCCAATTCGAATTCGAGCAACTTGTCGTTTTTTTTAAGTTCAATAGTGAGTTGGTTTCCCCCATCTCGAGTACTTCCACTTAAGTTATAGGTGTATCCTTCCTTTATCCACGATTTATTTTCAATATCAATTTCTGTTCGGGTTCCGTGGACTATCAGTTTTTCAATGGGTTTCATATATAGCGTATTTGGAATTAGAAAGTGATCTGGTTTCTTTTAGACAGTATTCCTTATTTATTCGATTAGATTTTATTACTATCAGTACGGAATTTTGAAAACCCCGAGACCATGATTGTTTTATTGCTTGGAATTTCGGTCAGTTCGATATCCTGTGCTGCCTCGGGTAGTACGGCCAAAGATCTTTTAGGGGCGTAAAAATGTCTTTGCCCAGAAGCATACTGGTTTTGAGAACGTCACACGGAATATATTCGAGTAGGTCCGATTTTTTAGGCTTCAAAAATCGTCTTCGATGTTCATATCGAGCGTATCCTCGATCTTTAAATTGGTAGATGGTTGTTCGCCACGTACTAATTGGGTCTTCTTAAAAAGGTTCAGTTTGAACAGTCGAATGGCTAAAACCCCTGATTCGCCGATAGATTCATAGGTGCTTGCCTTCGAAGATGAGGTTTCAAAACCCCCTTCGGCCTTGCCACCTTCGATTTGACCCAAAATATTTGCACTGGCCTTTATGGTAAAATCAGACCCTGCTTCGCGCGCGCATATAATCAGGCAATTTTCACCACTATACGTGGCGGATACCACCTTATACTTTCTCCTCCAGTTCGATTTAGAGGCCAGAGCCATGCCTACATCGTCAATGTTCTGAAGTTGTTCAACCATCACTTTTTCCGCTTTTAAGACTAACGAATTTTCCTTGTCGAATTTATAGTTCAGGACAGCCTGAACATTGCCCAAGGTAGCAAATGAATCGGTTGTTGTTCCCCCGGCAACGATTCTACTGACGCGCGTACCCGCGGTAGTAAAATTCAGTTTTGACGGTGGCCCAGGAGCGATTTTCAAAACGATATCCGGATACCTGTCCTTTAAATTTCCCAATGCGCGGAAGACACCTCCTTCAAAATAGCCAAAATCCCCTACTTTTAGTGTGTTGGTTACTGGAAACCACGCGGCATGCGCGCCGATTTCACTTCTGATGGCTTTTTCATAACTTTTTGCTAATCCACTCATAATTTGGTTTTTTTAGATGATACAAATGATACAGGGTATGGGCAATACAAGACTGGGCTCAGAAGCCGTGGTCTAGTGCCACTAAACAAGGGGGGAGATTAAACGTTCTTAAAGTTAAGAAATTTCTTTGTTACTGGCTGTGAATTGAATGATATTACCGAACTTATGTATGGAAGACCCAAAATTGATGATAATCTGTATGTATGGGTATACAAAGGGTTTTTTTGCGCTTGGAATCTTTATTGAGATTAGTTTACTTTTGAACACTGCAAAAAAGATTCGAATTCATTTCTTGGATAGAGTATACATAAAATAATAGAGTTGATTTCTTAGCGTTACAATCAATAGTAAATTATAAGCTAATACTATGGATAATGAGTTAAAAACGGGAGATCAAAAAGTTTTACTTTTTACCGGTCATATGATCGATGCTGAAAACCGGAAACAGCCTCGTTTCCCAAAAGAGCTCGAAGCAGAAATCCATCAAAAATTAAAGGACAGTCTAGAGAATATACTCAAATCAAATCCTTTTGCCGATGATTATATCGGTATTTCCGGAGGCGCTTGTGGCGGAGACCTTATTTTCCTTGAGATATGTAAAGCGTTAGGGATACCTATAAAGATGCTGTTGGCATTGCCTGCTGAAAAATATATTGCCGAGTCCGTTATGTTTGCAGGCAGTTCTTGGGTCGACCGGTTTTACCATATTTATAAAGATGCCGATACCGAAGTGAGCATAATGGCCGAGGCCAAAAATTCACCCAATTCATCAAAGGAGCAAAGCGGTTATTCGTTTTGGGAGCGGAACAATCTATGGTTGTTGAACACCGCTTTGGCATACGGCGGACATAATCTGACACTTATAGCCGTTTGGGACGGTAAGGGAGAAGATGGCCCTGGCGGTACAAAACACATGATCGAAGAAGTTCAAAAGAGAGGAGCGAAAAGTATTGTTATTGAATTGTAGTTTCAAGCACTTCGAAAGGCTATTTTCGTTTTGGCTTTTGGCCTGAAGGGCAGAAAGTCAACTTATTCGTATTGACGGCATTCTGTAGTAATTGACAATAATTCAGAGTGATGGGTATTCGAAGTGATAAACCAACTGTCATTTTTTTGTTCAAGTTATATGGTCTGCGGAGATTCATGAGGACCCTAGTGGATTAAGCATAGATTATCGGAAGTTCTATGGGTAGGGTTTGACCACGTTTCGAACAGTTCTGCCGCTACCAATAATCGGTTAACTTCTTTATATACGTCGATATCACCGAACGACTGACTCTCGAGATTGCTGATTTGATAAACGCCCCACGTTCGAAACTGATCTAGGGTGGCGTTGGAATTTCTGCGGGCATCTACGCTCATTATTTTCTTTAATGTACCCGAATTTAGTGTTCTAAGCGCTTCAATCTCTACATTCGATGCCAGCATTAGATTTCCGTGTTGATCTTTCATGGTGGTCCAATCGGCACCGATTACCACCAACAGCAATTTGTATTCCTTACATAAGATACAAAATCAGCGTATAAAAAGAAATATTGGCTAAACTTTCTAGAAAATTGGTAGGAAAATCACTTTGGGGCATTTTAAAATGTATGAGTGGTCTTAATTGACGTATAAATAGTACGACCCGGTTTATCGGAGCTTAATATGGGGAGTCGTTACCGTTCGATTTTTATGATTATTGCATTTGAGCCACGTAATCCGGAATACTGTAAAAGATGCTGGGAATAGACCCACTGGTACAATTTTTACGTCATAATGCACATTTCTTGATATCTTCTACCTGAATTATACTTACCTTAATGTTAGATTAATACCAACGACCAAATAAACGTTGATTGGAATAAACTTTCTGTCGAATGCCGAATAGTACCGATAGGCCCGCTATATACGTTTCATACACTTGGGATTCCGAAAGCGAGGCATTAGTCGAAAGCATCGAAATGCAATTCCAAAAAAAGGGCCTGCCTATAGTTAGGGACAAGAACGTTTTGGGCTATAAGGGCAAGATTAAGGCTTTTATGCAGAAGATTGGGAAGGCCCAATATATCATCTTGGTCATAAGCAACAAGTACCTTCGATCGGTAAACTGTATGTTCGAACTGATCGAGATTTTCAAGAACGACCATTTTTACGAGCGCGTTTTTCCCGTGGTACTTGATGAAGTGAATATTTATGATCCCTCGGAAAGGGTACGGTTAATGAAATACTGGGAAGAAAGAACCGAGAGCCTGAACGAGCAGATTAGGGAATTGAAAGATTTCACGAATATGCAGGGGGTTACTGATGACCTCAACCTAAATTCTGAAATTCGGGATAATATCGCAAGGCTGACTAATATTTTGAAGGATACGAATACGTTGAGTATAGAACAATTGGTCGATTCCAATTTTGAACCGCTCTATAACGCGATTGTAAAGAAGATTGATGCCGATACAAAAATGGAGGCCGTTGCAATTGAAAAGGAGTATATAGCAAACCGTTCAGATGAGAATAGTCAGAACATATTTGTTCGTATTAAGGCTAAACTTTTCGGAACAACTGCTTTTTTTGAAGTGTCAAAAAAGAATCGAAGAAGGGTTTTTATTAGCTTTGGGATTACGGCAATTGTTGGTGTATGTGCTATTTTTTTGGCCATACCATACTTATCTCAAGATTCGCCGATAGAAGAGGTGTCCGAGGCAGAAACACCGGTGGGTACAAAAGATTCTCTTTTAATCGAGGATGAAAAAGATTCTATTATTGCAAAACAGACCCCAACTAAAACTGATAAGAAAGACGAAGTACCTCTGTCTAATATAAGGTACAATGTCGAATTATTCGTACCTTCAAGTATGGCTAAGGCTGCAGTTTTTGTTGACGGAAAACCAGCAGAAATAGTGGAGAGAAGCCCAATTTCTATCACGGTACGTTTAAGAAAGAAAGACAGCAGCCATCATTTTCAGGTCAAAGATGGTGACCAAAGTTGTAAGACCAATAAGTTGATTACGAAAGACCAAGTGAAATTGCCCCTCTGCGATTGAGGTGTTTTTCGGCTTTTTCTTTTATTTGTTCCCCCAATAATTATAATGAGAACTATCTCAGGTATTGGGACCGTGAAACGGAAGTTTCATGGTCTGTACTTTGAGAAATTCATCACATAAAAATTTAACTTATGCAGTACATTGAACTGAGACTTTTCTATGGTATTTTGGTATTTCTACTAATCGGTAAGATCCATGCCACAACTTTACCTCTGACGAACAACGATTCTATCGTCTATGTTTGGGATTTTAGTGTCAGTGATGCCTCCATCAAAAATATTGGTGATATGTTGACCAATGATTTTGAGACCGAGCTTATCAATTCTGGGCTATACACTGTTTTAGAACGAAGGCGTTACAATCGGGTATTGGCACACCAAAATTTGGAAAAAAAGATAGCGGATGTTCAAAATCTGTCATCATCATCCATAGATAGTTTGAAAGCCAATAGGGCCGGAACGGTCATTTTCGGAGAGGTCAAAGATGATATCGATAGTGGCGTTTATGAAGTTACGGTCACTTTTCAAAACCTGAATGAAGTTATTCTGCGAAAGGGAAGCATACTCATTGGAAGGGGTTTGATACGGGACAACCAAACCCGAAAAAAGTTTATGAAAGACTTGGTTGATGTCGTACACGCGAAAGAGCT
>RCNE010003791.1_pt1 | contig 10292 bp, 10 predicted proteins | sample 2041361 | NCBI WGS metagenome assembly RCNE01 (sample SAMN09708229, study PRJNA481090) | Marine sediment metagenome, whole genome shotgun sequencing project.
CCAGCCAGTCGACGCCCAATTCACAAACGAATTCGAGATCTTTGCGGTCCTTGTCGGACAATGCTGCCAACGGCAAAACAACGTCAGGGACATTTACGCCTTTGCGGTTGGAAATCGTACCGCCAACAATCACTTCGCAGTTAGCAAAGGTTGCGCCGCAATCCTTGACCCGCAACTTGATCTTACCGTCGTTTACCAACAAATGCGCGCCTGGCTCTAGTGCGTCGAAAATTTCCTTATGGGGCAGCGTGGCGCGGTTCACATCACCCTCTGCATCATCCAGATCAAGGCGGAAGGAAGCACCGGGGATCAATTCTTCTTCGCCATTAGCGAACACACCCACACGCAGTTTCGGTCCTTGCAAATCAGCCAAAATAGCGATCGGGCTATCAAGATCTTTTTCGACCTGACGAATAATCGCGTGGCGCGCCTTAATCTCGGCATGATCACCGTGCGACATATTCAGGCGAAACACGTCCGCGCCAGCCTCGTGAAGCGCACGGATCATCTTGTAGTCATTCGAAGCGGGGCCAAGTGTGGCGACAATTTTTACATTGCGGTGGCGTCTCATAATATTTCCTTCGTCTAGCAGTACCGTTAGCGGTAACAGCACAAGTTGCGCTCTTATTGCGCAATTCCATTCCAGTTACAATTAGCCTAAATGCGGTGACAAAGGAATGACACCAACATGACCGATGAACCATTTGAAATTTTGGGCGCGGACCGGCCCGGACGGTGGCTGATCAGCTGCGATCATGCGACGAACAATGTGCCCGATTGGGTGCATGGCGGCGATCTGGGCTTGCCTGCCAAAGATATGGGGCGCCACATCGCCTATGACATCGGTGCTGAAGGTGTCACCCGTAAATTGTCTGAGGCACTCAATAGTCCTGCAATTCTATCACGGTTCTCTCGGCTGGTTTGTGACCCCAATCGTGGCGAAGACGACCCGACCATCATGATGCGTCTTTACGACGGCACCATCATTCCGGCCAATCGCAACGCCGATGCAGCCGAAATCGAAGACCGTCTGCGCCGGCTTTACCGCCCCTACCACGTAGCCTACGCGGATCTGGCCAACAAAATCTCTGGCCCTATCATTTGCGCAGTCCACAGTTTCACCCCACGCCTGCGCAGCCGCGCACCGCGTCCTTGGGAAATTGGTGTGCTTTATGCGAGCGACACACGGCTCGCGATGCCGTTCATGGCCGCGTGCCGCGCACAGGGCTGGTGCACTGGCGACAACGAACCTTACGCAGGGCATTTGCCCGGTGACGCCGTTGACAGACATGCCTTGCAACAAGGCCGCCCAAATGTCTTGATTGAATTACGTCAGGATTTGATTGCAGATGAAGCAGGTCAAACCCTTTGGGCCAACAGATTGGCCCCTATATTAGCAAATGTACTGGCCCGATCGGGTCTATGAAGGGAAATTGATATGGACGACCAAACACGTATCGAACTCGAAGCTGCCGCATTCCGCCGTCTGCAAAAGCACCTGATGGAAGACCGGACTGACGCGCAAAACATCGACATGATGAACCTCGCAGGATTTTGCCGGAACTGCCTGTCGCGCTGGTATCAAGAGGCCGCAAACGAACGTGGCATTGAAATGACCAAAGACGAAGGCCGCGAGGCTTTCTACGGCATGCCGTTTCCGGAATGGAAAGAAAAGTACCAGACCGAAGCCACACCCAAGGCCCAAGAAGCCTTCAAAGACAGCCACGGATAACACAACATGCTTGAACGAATGACCGCCTTTTTTGGCAACCCCGCAGGATATCACACGCCCCTGCCAGAGGCTGACGCACAACATGCATTGGGTGCATTGCTGGTGCGCGCGGCCAAAGCGGACGACACATACTTGGTCGAGGAGATAGCCCAGATCGACAAAGTTCTGCGCGAACGCCATGGGCTAAACCCTGTGCAGGCGGCCAAGATGCGGGCTGAATGCGAACTGCTGGAAAGGGCGATCCCTGAAACCACGAAATTCGCCACTATTCTAGAGCACGCAATCAGCACCGCTGAAATTGAAGCAACGTTGGTTGCACTTTGGCGGGTTGTCTACGCCGACGGGATCAACAAGGAAGTCGAAGACCGGTTACTGCATGAAATCGAAGCAATTCTGGGTGTGGGGCCAGAGCGCGCGAAAGAACTGCAAGACGAAGCACACGGGTAGGCCCGCGTTCTGACCCAGGAATTGACGTGTGTGCCGGAGAAATCCCCGCCCTACACGGCGACTTTGCGGCTCTCTTCTAGATAAATTTCGCGCAACCGCGCAGCAATTGGCCCCGGCACACCATCGCCGACGGCCACACCATCCACCTCAACTACGGGCATCACGAACGTGCTGGCGGATGTGATAAACGCCTCGTCCGCGTCTTGGGCCTCTGCAATCGTAAAGCTGCGTTCTTCGACCTGCATCTGCGCTTCGTTGGCGAAACGCAGGACCGCGGCGCGGGTAATACCGCTCAGAGATGGCGGGTGATGATCGTGTTACCTTTGATGATGTAGGCGTTGTTGGACGTACCTTCGGTCACGGCACCATCTTCAACCATCCATGCATCGTCTACACCTGCAGCCTTAGCCATCATCTTGCCCATTGATGGGAACAGCAACTGAACGGTTTTAATATCACGCCGCGCCCAGCGCTGATCTTCAATGGAAATCACTTTGATCCCCTTCTTGGCCGCAGGGTTGTTCGCCAATCCGGGTTTATTTTGGGTGAATAAAACCACCGTCGGCGTGGTCGTTTCTGGATCAGGGAACACAAAATCGCGGTCATCAGGTGCGCCGCGGGTGATCTGCAAATAGATCATGCCCTCTTCAATGTTATTCAAACGCACCAATTCACGGTGTACCTCTAGCAAATCAGGCAGAACCTCAGGATGTGGCATGTCCAGCTCGTTCAGTGAACGCTCTAACCGCTTCGCGTGACCTGCGAAATCAATCAGCTTGCCGTCCAGCACGGACGTCACTTCGTAAACACCATCGGCCATCAAAAACCCGCGATCAAAGATCGAAACTTTGGCTTCGTTTTCGGGCAAATACTCGCCGTTGACATAGACTGTGCGCATGTTCATCCCCAAAGTGCTGCGGCGGGCGGGTGCACGCCTTTTTCATCAAATTCCAGTGGTTGGTCACGGTCTTCGGCCAATAACAACGGCCCGTCAAGGTCCGTGAATGCCACGCCTTGGGCCAAAATCGTGGCGGGTGCCATGGCAAGCGACGATCCAACCATGCAACCGACCATCACACCGTAGCCTTCGTTGATAGCTTGGGTCTTCAGCGCCAGCGCTTCGGTCAGGCCACCGGTTTTATCCAACTTAATATTCACCATGTCGTATTTGCCGCTCAAACTCGGCAGACTGGCGCGGTCATGACAGCTTTCATCAGCACAAACAGGCAAGGGGCGGGCAATTTCTGCCAGCATATCGTCCTGACCTGCAGGCAACGGCTGTTCAACCATCTGCACACCAAGGCGGATAAGGTGCGGGGCAAGATCGGCATAGACTTCAGCGGTCCAACCTTCGTTGGCATCGACGATGATACGCGCATCCGGCGCACCACGGCGCACAGCTTCAAGACGCGCCATATCATCTGGTGTACCCAATTTGATTTTCAAAAGCGGCCGAAAAGCATTCTTTGCTGCCTGCAATTGCATCGCATCAGGGGTATCCAGCGACAATGTATAAGCCGTGATCTCTGGACGCGGCACCGGAAGCCCCAATAGGTCCCAAACCCGTTTGCCCGCAGTCTTTGCGGCATGGTCCCAAAACGCACAATCAAGCGCATTGCGCGCCGCGCCCGCAGGCAACGCCTGCTGCAGACTCTCCCAGCTCCCTGAAAAATCCGCAATTTGCGCGGTCACACTCTCTAATGTCTCGCCATAGCGGGCGTAAGGCACGCACTCGCCCACACCACGCACACCATCCGCCTCGACTGTCACGGTCAAGACTTCGGCTTGCGTGCGCGATCCACGACTGATCGTAAAAACCTGCGCCAACTGAAAAACATCACGCGCTACGCTAATTTGCATGGCAACCCTTCTTCCGAGCATAAATATCCCCGCCGGAGGCCTCAAAGTTTTTCGAGAGCATCCACCAGACGTGCCGCACCCTGCCGGAAAGTATCGACCGTCGGCAAGCCCATCCGATCCTCGACCTCGGCCATATAGGCCAATGCTTCGTCCTCTGACAAATGTTGCGTATTCACGGACACGCCAACGATCTGACAATTCGGGTTCACAATACGTGCAATCGGCAATGCCGTGTCGCGCAGTGTCTCAAGGCTTGGCAGATCATAGTCAGGCAGACCGCGCATATGCGTACGGGTCGGCTCATGCGACAGGATCATCGCATCGGGCTGTCCCCCGTGGATCAATGCCATGGTGACGCCAGAATATGACGCGTGAAAAAGGCTGCCTTGCCCCTCAATATGATCCCAATGATCTGCGTCGTTGTCAGGCGTCAGATACTCAACCGCACCTGCCATAAAGTCAGCGATGACTGCGTCCAGAGGCACACCACCGCCGGTGATCAAAATGCCGGTTTGCCCAGTTGGGCGGAATGTTGATTTCATTCCGCGTTTTTGCATTTCGATATCCATGGCCAGCGCCGTGTACATCTTGCCCACAGAACAATCAGTGCCAATGGCAAGGCAACGTTTGCCAGTGCGTTTCTTGCCGTTGGCAATCGGATAAGCGACGGACGGGATGCGTACATCAAACAGCGTCTGGCCATTCACGCGGGCCGCCGCCATCAATTGGTCTTCATCTCGCAGAAGGTTGTGCAGTCCAGAGGCAATGTCAAAACCCATCTGCAACGCCTGTACCAAAACCTCTTTCCAAGCATTAGAGATATACCCACCACGGTTCGCGACACCAATGACCAGCGTCTTTGCACCCGCAGCTTTTGCCTCTTCCAAGGTCATGTCGCTGATGCCAACATCTGCTCCACAGCCTTCCATCCGGAACTGTCCGACGGCGTTCTCGGGCCGCCAGTCTTTGATGCCTTGGGCCACTTTCGCGGATAGCTGATCGGGGGCATCGCCGAGGAACAAAAGATAAGGTGTCTGGATCATGGAAAGGCTCCGTCAGTAAGAGATTCGGTTTCAACACGTAATATCGCGCGGGCTTGCGGGATTTCATCGCAGAATAGGTCGGGTGATACACTTTGTGCGACAGTTATCTGCGCAATTTTTTATATTTATCGAATAATCTACCGATTTTAAACTTCTCAGCGGGCAATCATCCGCCACCTCGCAAAAAACCCGGGCGCGAACGCCCGGGTCAGTCGTGAAGAACTGATCGGAAGGTTATCAGCCCTTTGAAAACTCAGGATATGCTTCCATCCCCAACTCGGACACGTCCAAGCCGTTGATCTCGGATTCCTCAGAGACGCGGATGCCGACAACACCTTTCAGGATCGTCCACACCACCAAGCTGACCACGAAGGTAAAGCCACCGATTGCGACAAAGCCCAAGAGCTGCGTGCCAAAGGATGCATCTGCGTAGATCGGCACAACCATTGTTCCCCAGAAACCGGCAAGCAGGTGGACCGGGATCGCACCGACCACGTCGTCGATTTTGAACTTGTCCAGCATTGGGACAGCAAAGACCACGATGATACCACCAACAGCACCAATCCAAAGCGAACCAAACAGTGTCGGCTCAAGCGGGCTGGCTGTGATGGATACCAGACCGGCAAGTGCACCGTTCAGAACCATCGTCAGGTCGGGCTTGCCGTACATCACTTGGCTCATGACCAAGGCCGCGATAGCACCGGCAGCAGCAGCCATGTTGGTGTTGGCAAAGATACGACCAACGTCAGTCATGTCACCAACGGTACCAGCAGCTAGCTGCGAACCACCGTTAAAGCCAAACCAACCCATCCACAGGATAAACGTACCCAGTGTTGCGAGTGCAAGGTTTGAACCCGGCATCGGGATTGTCTTGCCGTCTTTGTATTTGCCGATACGGGCACCCAGGACGATGGCACCTGCCAGCGCTGCGAAACCACCAGCGGCATGCACAACTGTCGAACCAGCGAAGTCATAGAAACCAGCTTCAGACAACCAGCCGCCGCCCCACTGCCAGCTTGCGCCGATCGGGTAGATGAGGCCTGTCAGGATTACTACGAAGAACAAGAATGGCCACAGTTTGATGCGCTCGGCCAATGTGCCGGACACGATGGATGCTGTGGTTGCACAGAACATCAACTGGAAGAAGAAGTCAGACGCAACGGACGCATAATCAAGTGCTGCATCAGCAGCAGCAAGACCGACAGGCTCAAGCTCTGTTGGCGAGATCGTGCCAAACCAGCCCTGCATGATCCAAGCATCGCCCGGGTACATCAGGTTAAAGCCAACCAACCAATACATGATTGCGGACAGTGAATAGAGCGCGATGTTCTTAGTCAGCTGCGTGGCAACGTTTTTGCCGCGCACGAGGCCTGCCTCTAGCATCGCAAAACCAGCCGCCATCCAGAAAACAAGGAAGCCACCGATCAAGAACAGCAAAGTGGTCATCAGGTAGGGGCCGATTTCGTCAAACGACGGGGCCGCGTCCTGTGCCAGTGCGAAGGTCGGAAGAAGCGTAAGCGCTGCACCAACCGTTAGATATTTAGTCAATTTCATAATAATGTCCCTCAGTTCACGCGATCAAAGCGCGTCATCGTTGGTCTCGCCGGTGCGCACGCGAACGGCGCCTTCTACGTCGAGAACGAAAATCTTGCCGTCGCCGATTTTTTCGGTCTTGGCGGTGCTGGCGATCGTCTGGACGACCTGATCTGCCATGCTGTCTTGCACGACGATCTCAAGTTTGACCTTTGGCACAAAGTTCACAGCATATTCTGCGCCACGGTAAATTTCAGTGTGCCCGGACTGTGAGCCAAAGCCTTTGATTTCAGACACCATCATGCCGCGCACGCCCACGGTGGTCAGCGCTTCGCGGACCTCCTCAAGCTTGAACGGTTTGATTGTTGCAATGATGAGTTTCACGATCTTCCCCTTGCAAAATTCTATTGCGTGGCACCGTTCACGGCACCCGCTTGCAAGGACAGACAAAACCCGCGCTGCCCGGATCAACAAGATTGCTGCAGGTGCGAAGGGACGTGTTTTCACCGCGAGTTGCACAATTTTTGCACATATCGACCCCCGCGATTAAAATTTAGGCGGTCAAAAAAGGCGAATCGGACGCAGCATCACCCGCGACATTCCCCACAAGTCAGTTTAAGGTGTCTGCAAAATAGACCAAAACAGTCAATCGAGCAGAACATGAGTGGAAACGGCAAGAAACGCCCTCCTTTGGTGGCCGACAAGCGCTATGCCGCAAAACCGGCCGCGAAAAAGAAGGCAGCACCCGTCAAGAAAACCGCCAAACCAGCGGCAAGGCGCAAAGCGCCCCCCCGCAAGGCCAAGCCGCGCGGCTTCATTGGTTGGTTCCTGACGCCATTTCGGTGGCTGTTTCACTTGATCTGGGCATTTACCTGGCGTGTCGGACTTGTTGTCGGCCTCATTGTTGCGGGTTTTTCATTTTACTTTGCATCCCAGATGCCCGCGATGGCCGATCTGATCGATGGCCGCGCCCGTGGGTCCGTCACAATCACCGACCTGCATGGCGACGTGTTTGCGTGGCGCGGGGACCAATTCGGCGGCATGGTCACGACGCAAACCGTTTCACCACACCTGCACAACGCCGTGGTCGCCACGGAAGACAAACGCTTCTATCGCCACTTCGGGCTTTCGCCCCGCGGCATCGCCTCTGCCGTGCGCATTAACTTAAGCGAAGGGCGCGGTCCTTTGTCGGGCAACGGTGGCTCTACGATAACCCAACAAACTGCGAAACTTCTGTGCCTTGGCGTGCCGTATGACGCGGGCCGCTGGGAAACCGAAGCCGCATACGAGGCGGATTGTCGTCGCGGATCGCTGTGGCGCAAAGCCCGCGAGGCGATGTTTTCAATCGGCATGGAAATCGCCTATTCCAAAGAAGAGATCCTCACGATCTATCTAAACCGCGCCTATCTAGGCGCGGGTAGCCGCGGGTTCGAGGCCGCAGCCCAGCGCTATTTTGGTATTTCAGCCGCCGAAGTCAGCCCCGCCCAAGCCGCGATGCTTGCCGGATTGCTGACAGCACCTTCGGCCAACGCGCCCACGCGCAGCCTTGAGCGTGCGCAAGACCGTGCCGCCATTGTGATCGGATTGATGGAACAGCAATCCTACCTGACCGCAGCCCAAGCCCGCGACGCACTGACGAACCCAGCAACATTGTCGGACGCCGCCCGCGCCAGTTCAGGCGGATTTTTTGCAGATTGGGTCATGGACAGCGGCCCGTCCTTCTTTACCAGCAACACGACCGAAGACGTCATCATCCGCTCTACTTTGGATCAACGCATCCAAATTGCGGCAGAAGAAGCCTTGATTTCGGTGTTTGAAAACGACGTGCGCGAAGGATCAGAAGCGCAAGCCGCAATTGTTGTCATGTCAGCTGACGGTGCCGTGCGTGCCATGGTTGGCGGGCGCAATATCAATGCGACAGGCGCGTTTAACCGCGCGACCCAAGCGCTCCGGCAAACTGGATCGGCATTTAAGCCTTTCATCTATGCAGCCGCACTCGATCTGGGAATGTCACCATACGATATGATCGACGATGCCCCGACCTGCTGGACGAGGCGCGGGTCGCCGCAATGGTGCCCCGCAAACTATGACCGTGAATTCAAGGGGCCTATCACGATGGTCCAAGCTTTGGCTGAAAGCCGCAATATCCCCGCGATCCTCATCTCCGAAAGCGTGGGCCGCGAATTGGTCCGCAATGTCGCCGCCGGTTTTGGCATCGACGGTGATTTGGCCGCTGGCCCCGCTTTGGCGCTGGGCGTGTCGGAAAGCACATTGCTGGAAATGACTGGCGCATTCGCGGGTATCCTCAATGGCGGATCAGAAGTCACACCCTACGGGCTGACGGAACTGCGCTTTATGGGTGACGATACTACACTTATGGACGCCCAAGGCGCTGGCATCGGTGAGCGGATCATCCGCGAAGACGCTGCCCGCCAATTGACCTGGATGATGTCCAAAGTCGTCGAAGAAGGCACAGGACGCCGCGCGCGGATCGACGGCTGGGATATCGCAGGCAAATCCGGCACGACGCAAGGATCGCGCGATGCGTGGTTTATTGGTTTTACGGGTGACTATGTGACCGGTGTTTGGATGGGTTATGATGACAACAGCCGCCTGGAGGGCGTAACAGGCGGTGGCCTTCCTGCTGAGATCTGGCGCGAAACGATGGTACGTGTGTTAGACGGCATGCAACCTACCCCGCTGCCTATGATGATCCCGCAACGCCCTGCGACCGCAGGCATCCTAGAAAGCCAAGGTGGCGAGGTGCTTGATCAGGCGATCCTTAATCTGCTTGATAATATTATCACTGGCGGGACGAACTAGTGTGCGCCTACTTTGGCGATCATTCTTCGAAACTGCGTTGGCAGTCTGACTAAAGACGCCGCAACATAGCCAAACAGCAAGAATGGTGGTCAAAATGCCCAACCCAAAGGGGCTATCTAAGCAAATGGTTCTGCCAAGGCGTGGAGTGACTATCGAAACTGGAAATTATTTTAAGTGCGATATTACGACAAATCAAAAATGGTGCTTCTGTTCACGCTATGGAAAATCTGTATAAGCTAATACATCGCATAGAAATACTTGATGAGGCCCCGACACCATCATGTCTGACGAACTGAACGCCAAAGGCCGCGCTGAATTGCGCGAGACACGCAGCAAGAGCCGCCCCCTTTATTGGATGGTCGCGATTTTCAGCTTTTTTGTAAATTTGCTGATGCTGACCGGCCCGCTTTATATGCTCAACATCTATGACCGTGTCCTGAGCTCGCGTTCTTTTGAAACGTTGATCACGCTCACGGTTCTGGTTGCATTTCTTTATAGCATGATGGGCATCCTAGATTTCGTGCGTGGCCGCGTGATGGGCCGCGTCGGTGCGCGGTTTCAAGCAAGTTTGGATCGTCGCGTTTTTGCCGCTGTCCTCAAAGCCACCACACTGAACCGCGCGCCTCGCGAAGCGGCAACAGGCCTGCGCGATCTCGAGGCGGTGCAGCGGTTGATTACTTCGCCTGCACTCATGGCGTTGTTTGATCTACCTTGGGCGCCACTTTTCTTTCTTGGGATTTTCATCTTTCATCCCTTGATGGGGATGTTGGCGATCGTTGGTGCAGTGATCTTATTGATCGTCGCACTTTTGAACCAATTCATGTCTCGCAAGCCACTCGAGGCTGCGAATGCGG
>RCNE010002298.1_pt1 | contig 10281 bp, 8 predicted proteins | sample 2041361 | NCBI WGS metagenome assembly RCNE01 (sample SAMN09708229, study PRJNA481090) | Marine sediment metagenome, whole genome shotgun sequencing project.
GTCTGTTTTTAGGTGTTGAATTCCCCATGTTTTTTGTTGTTAAATGGTTGGTTAATTTTGGTTAAGTAAAAAAAAGAGGTTAATAATAATACTGAAATATCAATATTTATTGTTTCACATTAATTTTAAGTTTAGGATCTATCGGATAACTTCTAATGTCAGTTCCTTTGAGTAAGTTAAAATGAATGGTATAATTATCATCTGGTAAATTATCAATATCCATAATCTTCCCTTCCACGCTTCCATCACTTCCTACTTCTAATGGCGTTTTTTTGAAATAAATAGGATTTCCTGGTGGTGGATTGTGAGTTACGCTCACGAGCCTAACATAAATTGATGATACATTTTGAGAAGCAATAGTCCATTTAACTTTCTTATTACGAAATACTTCAGTTTCAAAGTTTTTTTTAGGATCCCGATATGGACTGGATAAAGTTCCATCAGAGATAAATGTGCAATCGTCAATATCAGTTTCAGATGTATTAGGGTAAGGTTTAGCCCATAATGCGTCAGTATCAACAGCAATGCTGATTGTTCTGTCTTTTGGCTCTTTTGTAGTACTTTCTTCTTTTGATCCCATGTTGGTTGGTTTTAGTTGATTAATTATTTTTTAGGTTAGAAACAACAGACAGGAGGCAATAAAATATTAGAATAACAAAATTAAAGGGGAGAAATTATTGTTTTAAGATAGTAATTTTTATTGAAAACAGATTAATTTTTGTGGATTTCTATTTCGTTTAATATATAAAATATTGCCTTATACCCATCTAAAACTATACTTCTCTTAAGCTACTAATATATTAATGAATTACGATTTACATCAAGATAATGAGAATCCTAACTTGTTTTTATTTCATGGAAATTGGGAGAGTCGCGAATTATGGCAAGAACATAAGAATAATGGACATTTGGTTGAATATATGAAGGCTACTGATGGAGCAGTAGCAGAGTTTACATTGAATGAAATGACTGTAATAGGATAATTAAAATTATTACCAAAAAGCACACTCAAATTTGAGTGTGCTTTTTTTATTTACAATTTTTATAGTTTTAGCGGTGTTTCGTGAATTTTCTAGTTGAAAGAAGTAAAATTTAACGTCTATTTCATCTTGTTTTTTTATTATCTAACTTTACAAATATATTTATAGCAATATATTTTAAAATGAATAAAAAATCATATTCCATAATATTAATTCTTTTATTATTTAGCTCATGTGCCACGTACAATGCTCAATATAAAGATGCTAGTACAAGTAAGAGTATGCCTAATAAGGATATTGAACATTCATTTTATTTTATTGGTGATGCAGGAAACTCACCAATGGGAGGATCGTCGAAAGCTTTACAGACCTTTAAAGCAGAGTTAAGTAAGGCATCAAAACATAGTACAGCAATTTTTCTTGGCGATAATATCTATGAAAAAGGATTGCCTAAAAGCAATCATCCTAACAGAGCTTTTGCTGAACATCAATTAAACATCCAAACAGATGCTGTAAAAGGTTTTAAAGGAGAAACAATTTTTATTCCAGGAAATCATGATTGGTATAGTGATGATGGTGTAAAAGGCTTGAAAAGACAAGAAAATTATATTGAAGATATTTTAGGAAAAAATACATTTTTACCTGAAAATGGTTGTCCAATTGAAAATATTCACGTGTCTGATGATATCGAGTTAATCATTATTGATAGCAAATGGTATATGGCCAATTGGGATAAGCAACCAACGCTTAATGACAATTGCGATATTAAAACAAGAGCTCGTTTTTTTGATGAATATAGTAGTCTTATAAAAAAAGCCAGAGGCAAAACTACAATTGTTGCTGTGCACCATCCAATATATACCAATGGATCTCATGGAGGTCAGTTTACTTTTGTAAGCCACATGAAACCACTTCCTGTTCTTGGAACATTAAAAAATGTCATAAGAAAAACCAGTGGAATAGCCAATGTCGATGTACAAAACAAGCGTTATAACGAGTTTAGAAAACGATTAATGACCATTTCTCAAGAAAATAAAAAAGTCGTGTTTGTGTCTGGACATGAACATAATCTGCAATATTTAATAGAAGATAATTTGCGTCAAATAGTAAGTGGCTCTGGTTCTAAAGTTTCAGCTACTCGGAATGTTGGTGGAGGACAATTTTCTTATGGAACTCCAGGTTATACAGTACTTGATGTATTTAAAGATGGTTCTTCTTATGTACGTTTTTATTCAGCTGAAGATAAAAAAATTGTGTATGAAACCGAAGTACTTCAACCTAACACAAAAAAATCATTTACAACCTATCCAAAATCATTTACAAAAGAAAAAGCAGCTGCAATATATACAGAAGAAGAAACAGATAAATCTGGACTCTATAAATTTCTTTGGGGAGATCGTTACAGAAAATTGTATAGTACAAAGGTATCAGTACCAACAGTAAATTTAGATACATTATATGGAGGTGTAACTATTGTTAGAAAAGGAGGAGGAAACCAATCTAAATCGCTTCGTCTAAAAGATAAAAATGGTGCGCAATACGTTATGCGTGCGCTTCGTAAAAACGCTGTTCAATACTTGCAGGCAGTCATGTTTAAAGACCAATTTATCGAAGGCCAATTTGATGATACTGGAACTGAAGATTTAATTCTTGATGTCTTTGCAGGCTCTCATCCTTATGCACCTTTTGCTATTGGCACATTATCAGATGCTGTTGGTGTGTACCATACCAACCCTAAACTATTCTACATTCCTAAACAAAATGCTTTGGGACACTTTAATAGTGAATTTGGAGATGAATTGTATATGATTGAAGAACATACTTCTGAAGGACACAGTGACTTGGCGAGTTTTGGTTTTCAGGATAAAATGATTAGTACAGAAGATGTCATGAAGAAAATCCGTAAAGATGAAGATATTGTTATTGATGAAGCATCCTACATTCGTGCTCGTTTATTCGATATGTTAATTGGTGATTGGGATAGACACCAAGATCAATGGCGTTGGATAGAGTTTAAGGAAAATGGTAAAAAAGTATATCGTCCGTTGCCTCGCGATCGTGATCAGGCTTTTTCTATTATGTCTGATGGATTTTTATTGAGTTCTACAGTAGCTTTAATGCCAACAGCGAGATTACTTAGAAAATATGATAATGATTTGGTAGACGTTAAAGGCGTCAATGTAGAACCGTATCCTCTAGATATGGAGTTTATTCAAGAATCTGATAAAGCGGTTTGGGATGCTCAAGTAAAGACGATTCAAAATGGTATTACAGATGAAGTTATTGAAAAAGCATTTTTAAACTTCCCTGAAGAAGTACGCGACGAAAACCTTCATGATATTAAACGGAAATTAAAGGCAAGACGAGGTAATCTTCAAGCTATTTCAGATAGATATTACGATTTGGTCAACAAGTTTGCAGTGATAAAAGGCACTAATAAAGATGACTATTTTACTATAGAATGCCTTTCTAATGGAGAAGTGAAAATAGTAGCTCAACGCATCAAGAATGGTAAAAAAGGAGAGGTGTTTCATGAACGCACATATAATAAAGAATATACTCAAGAGATTTGGGTTTACGGTTTGGATGATACTGATATATTTGAAGCTAAGGGGAAGAATAATAAAATCAATGTTCGATTAATTGGAGGCCAAAATAATGACACATATATTATCCCAGAAGGTGGTAAAATAGTTGTTTACGATTATAAAAGTAAAAAGAATGATATCTCGCAAGCACAAAAAGCAAAAGTGCGACTAAATGATCTTTATGATATCAATGTTTACGACTATAAAAAACTAAAAAACGATACCAATCAATTAATTCCAAGTATTGGTTCTAATCCAGATGATGGATTTAAAATTGGCATTAATAACACGTTTACGGCTTATGGTTTCGAACGCAACCCGTTTACCTCACAACACGCATTGTCTGCGTCCTATTATTTTGCCACACAAGGGTTTGATATAAGTTACAATGGAGAGTTTGCACATGTATTTGGAAAATGGAATCTGGGTTTAGATGCGCAATTTAACAGTCCGAATTATGCTGTAAATTTCTTTGGATTTGGTAATAGCACACCAAATCCAGAATCTGAAGAAGATGATGGATTGGAAGTTGATTTAGATTATAATCGCGTAAAAATTAGAACTTTTAAAGTGATGCCTTCATTTATCTGGAGAGGCGAACAGGGTGATGTTTTTAAAGCAGGTATTTTTTATGAATCTAATGAAGTTGAAGAAACTTCTGGACGTTATATAAATCAATATATAGCAGATAATAAAGAAATTAATGACGAATTCTACGGTTTAGATGCAACGTATCATTTCGAAAATAAAGATAATGAAGCGTTTCCAACACTTGGTATGCAGTTCAGTTTACAAGTTGGATATAAAAATAACGTTAATAGTAATAAAGGTTTTGGTTATGTAATTCCAGAATTAGGATTTGATTATAAGTTGATTCCTAGCGGTCAGTTAGTATTGGCAACAAACCTAAGAGGACATGTTAATTTAGGTGATGATTTCGAGTTTTATCAAGGTGCTACTTTAGGGGCCAATACAGGATTACGTGGCTACAGAAATGAGCGTTTTACAGGAAGAAGTGCTTTTGTGCAATCTACAGATTTACGATGGAATTTTGTGAGTTTAAAAACTAGTGTGCTTCCTATTAGTCTTGGTGTCTTTGGTGGTGTTGATTATGGACGTATTTGGATTAATGATGAATTAGTTTTAGATGCAGCATTTAACAAAAACGACTGGAATACTTCTTTTGGAGGAGGCGTTTTTGCAAACATGGCAGGTTTAATGACCGCGAACATTTCAGCATTTAATAGTGAGGATGGTCTACGATTGGCATTTAAAATGGGCTTTGGGTTTTAAAGTCAAAATAACTCGTCCTCGAAAGCTCCTACAGAGAAGGAGTGAAGGAGGAAAGACAAACCAAAAATGAGATTAGACCAGAGGAAAACTCATTTAAGATTCACTAGCTTTGTAATGGCTAATTACTCAACCTTTCTTAATATATTTTTAATTCACTAACTCTTAAATGCGTCTCATTTATGTTATTTGGTATTCGAACAATCGTTCGGGAACTAAAAAACATGAATCTAACTACATTATTTATATATCAATAGTATCATTTATATGATCAATATCATTGCATAGTATTAAAATATATTTCAAATTATAATTACAAATTATAAAATGAATTTAAAATATATATATGATGAAACGAATTATTACTTTATTGCTAATTATTCTTGTTTCAAATCCTGTTATTGGGCAAATAACAAAACAGAATAGACAAGAATTTGAGAATTTAACGAACTCCAAAATTTTTAAACCTATTAAAACACATCAGAATAGGCTTAAAGATTTTCAAACTCCAGACTTTAAATTTAATTCCAACAAGAACATATATGCTAAATCGCGTAAAGCCGATAAAAAAACCTTAGATAGTGTAGTAAGTCAAGAATGGGACAATGACTTTAACCTATGGAGGAATGGACTTAAAGAGGACTTTATTTATGATGGAGAGAATATAACCACACGATTTCTTTCTTATTGGAATTATAGCGCTTCTAGTTGGGATCGCTATGATAAGGAAGAATACACGTTTGACGCTAACGGAAATGTGTTATCAAAAATAACATCCTTTCAATTTAATCCAACTGTTTGGGATTTCGGAAGTAAGACTGAATATACATACATTCTTAACAATGATGGCGTTTATAAATTGACTCAGGAAAAATATTCTGTTTGGGATTCTAATGTTGGTCAGTGGGTCAATAGTAATATGTATGAATTAACTTATGATACTAACGAAACATTAGTAACCTTAAAAGTTGACTCCGACTGGGACTTAGGATCAAAGCAATGGATAAATTCTCACCAAAAAGAATTTTTTTATATAAACGCACGAATATCTTCCGTTATTAGTTCTAACTGGATTTATGGTACCACCCAATGGGAATGGAAGCCAAACTCTAAACGGGATTATTTTTGGGATTCTCCTTTTATTGAATTGTTATATTATTGGGATACAGATGAAAATGATTGGATTAACGAATCTAAATTTGAACTTGAATATTTTAATCCTCCAGGAGGAAAACCTTTAATTGCTATTACAAAAGAAACAGGTTTTAATTGGGATATGAGCATGGATCAATGGAAACCAGATTACAAAGATGAGTATGAATATGATAACAATACCAATCGTACTTTAGGCTCCTATTTTGAATGGAATGAAACCGTACGTGTTTGGGTAGAGTATGGCAACGATGAATTTGTGTTCGATCTCACTTATGATTTTCAGGATGACTTAATTGTACCCTATAATTATGCAGAAGATGTCGATGATGACACAGTTTTTTTATTTAATAATATGGTTATTGGTTACCTTTATTTTGACTATGTAAATCAAGCATGGGAAGATGATACCAAAACACTATTCTTTTACTCAAATTATACTAATCAGTTAAGTGTCGATAAAAATATACTACTTAATGCTATTAGCGTTTACCCAAACCCTACAGCAGATGTTTTAGTTATAGATTCTAACAGGCCACTTACAAAGGTTGAAATGTATTCCGTATTGGGTAAAAAAGTAATGGATATAAATTCTGGATTTAAATCTATACCAATGCACACGATCTCTGATGGCCTATATATTGTTAAAATACAATCAGAGAATAAAGTCGTTTTTAAAAAGATAATTAAAAAGTAGCTGGAGTATTTTGTGTATCAAACCTATTGAAGCCACAATTAGCTTGTACATAATCATCATCGATATAAAGCACTTATGATGTAGAATGAATACGACATAGCAGGGAAGACAAACAGAAGTATGAAGTTAGGCTTTAGCCAAACCGATTTAAGGTTCACCAATTCTTAAATTAATAGAAATGCATGAAATACCATATAAAATTGATTATCAAATGTTTAATACATTTTTTTATAAACCAACGCTAATTTAACCTACTTTTGCAATGTTAATTATTTAGACAGCTTTTCTTTTTTTAATTTCTTACAATTTTAATCAATCCTTTGCTTTCTTCTTTTTTTAATAGACGTAGTTCAGTCTCAATAGTCTGACACGTTAATAGAACTAAGCACCACATCTTTATAATTTAAAGATTTGTTGTTTTTAAAGTAGTAAAAATCAAATAAAAAATAATACCATCGATAATCCAAAATTTTCAAGAGACATAAATCCCGACTTTTCAAAAACGTTAAGAAGTAGGGTAAACACATATTTCAAAACTCACAATACCAGTCGAAATGCCAATTCAACAATGGTAGTAAAGACCATTATTATGATCACTTTATTTTTTGCACCATTAATGGTGCTTGCATCAGGTATGGTTACATCCGTTTGGATGCTTTTTTCGCTTTATATATTGAGCGGATTTGGAATGTCAGGAATAGGTATGGGAGTTATGCACGACGCAATTCATGGCTCGTATTCAAAAAACAAAAAAATCAACACACTTTTAGGTTATACGTTTAATCTTATTGGAGCCAATTCAACGGTTTGGAAAATACAACACAATGTCTTGCATCATACGTATACTAATATAGATCATGCTGACGATGATCTTAATGCGCCATTTTTTTTACGTTTCTCTCCAAATGCCAAACACTATTGGGTACACCAGTTTCAACATATCTATATATGGTTTTTTTATGCACTATCAACTATATCCTGGATTACCACAAAAGATTTTGTCCGTTTAAAACGCTTTAAAAACATGGGCTTTTTAGACAAGAAACATGAATACGAAAAAACACTTATAGCCATGATAGCATGGAAGCTGTTTTATTATTCCTATGCGCTCGTACTACCCATGATTATGCTACCATTTTCATGGTCGCTCATATTATTGGCATTTTTAAGTATGCATTTTGTTACAGGACTTTTGGTGAGCATCGTTTTTCAGATAGCGCATATTATGCCAGCTAATGAGTTTCCGCTTCCTGATGAGAAAGGAATGATGAACGCTAATTGGTATGGACATCAATTTGCTACCACAAGTAACTTTTCTCCAAATAGCAAAATTTTATTTTGGCTTATAGGTGGCTTAAATTATCAAGTAGAACATCACGTATTGCCAGATGTGTGCCATGTACACTATAAAAATCTAACAAAGATTGTATCGGAAACAGCACAAGAATATGGTATGCCATATCATGTTAAAAAATCATTTGTACATGCTATTTGGGATCATACAAAGATGCTTCGCATGTTAGGAAAAAAGCAAGAAGTAAGTATGGTATAAAACCATAAACCCAAATTTTAATAAAAAACACAGAAATAATGATAAAACAATTTATAAATAAATTATTCAATACTAATAAAGTAAATGGAAAGAAAGAAGGCACAGTAAAATTTTTCAATAGCACCAAAGGGTATGGTTTTATTAGTCTAAATGGTTCTGAGGAAGAAATCTTCGTGCATTCAACAAATCTTATAGACAAGATTAGAGAGAAAGATCAAGTAACATTTCACATAGAAAAAGGAGATAAAGGGTTAATCGCTGTAAAAGTGCATTTAGCTTAATATGCCAACTCAAAATATAACTTATAAAAAACCATCTTAATTGATGGTTTTTTTTTTATACCTTGAACCTAAACCGAATAAATAAATAGATGGCTGAAAAGAAAGATTTAGATTTTACATATACCACAATTGATGAAATATTTCGGTTAAGTATAGGCGAATCGGCAGATTACAGTGGCGCCAAATATGATGGAGATTTTTCAATGTCTTTAGAAGAAGCTCAAAAAGAAAAACATAAATTCATAGCTGATAGCCTTAACATTAAAAAAGGAAGTAAGGTACTGGATATGGCTTGCGGATGGGGACCATTCATCAATTATATTACTAAGGAAAGAGGCGCAACAAGTATTGGTTTAACATTGTCAAAGGGACAAGCAGAAGCTTGTCAAAATAATGGAATGGAAGTTATAGTGCAAGATTGTCGCACTGTAAAAACTGAAGATTTTGGACCTTTTGATGCCATAACCTGCATTGGCGGGTTAGAGCATTTCTGCTCAGTTGAAGAATGGAAAGCCGGCAAACAAGAGCAGGTCTACAGCGACTTTTTTAAAACACTTTATAACTTACTTCCTAAAGGCGGTAGATTTTATATGCAGACCATGACATTTGGTAAAAACATGATCGATTTTGAGGATATCGATGTCAATGCCGAAAAAGGATCAGCTGCACATGTTATGGCTTTAATGATCAAGGAATTTCCAGGCTCTTGGCTCCCTTACGGTCCAGAAATGGTCATACGGAATGCCGAACCTCATTTTAAATTAATATCACAAAGCAGTGGCAGATTGGACTATATTCAAACCATTGCTCAATGGAGAAAAAAATTTAGAAAGTTTGGCCTTAAAAAATATTGGTTATACTTGTCTTTAGTCCCTAAATTCATTACCAACAAAGAGTTTAGACATCAAGTAGCCATTTTTAGAATAAGCCCTAATAAGGTCTGTTTTGAACAAGAAATAATGGAGCACTATAGGTTAGTGTTCGAAAAAATATGAATTGACAGCTACCTATGCAAATCAACAAAAGTATGTTGGCTTTCATATGGTAAAAGTTATTTATGTCATGCTTGTCAACTGTAAGTTCTTAAATTAATAGCGACTTGTACACTAATCAATACTATACATTTTAACATAAAACTTTATAAACGTGAAATCACAATTTAAAAGTACACTTGCCAGTATTTTAGTCACACTGTTATGTATTCATTCAGTTGATGCTCAAAACACAGATGCTAAATCAGCAGAGTTGTTAGATGCTTTAGTTGCAGTAAATGGAGGTTATCAAACATTGGCAGCTAAAAAAGATGTTCAATTTCATTATGTATATGATATTTTTGACAAAGGAAAAGATGTTTCAACAGAACGTCATATTTTTCATGGCGAGCATTCCTGGGCCTCTTATGAACAGCATGATTTAAATGTCATGCCTGGGGAAAAAGGGACTGCACTACAATCATATGTAGATAGTGAGCCAGCTTTAACCTTAGACGGAAAATCTATAACAGATCCGAAAGCAATTGGCGGAACTATATTTTTACGCAAAGTAAATTTCTATTGGTTTACTATGATGTACAAATTAAAAGACCCAGGTACAAATTACAAATATCTAGGTGCAGAAAAAGTAGGCGACATCACATATGATAAGGTCAGTTTAATTTATGATGCAAATATTACTAAAAAGGAAAAAAACGATGAATACATTTTGTATTTTAACCCTAATACGCATTTAGTTGATCAATTCT
>RCNE010002299.1_pt1 | contig 10279 bp, 9 predicted proteins | sample 2041361 | NCBI WGS metagenome assembly RCNE01 (sample SAMN09708229, study PRJNA481090) | Marine sediment metagenome, whole genome shotgun sequencing project.
ACCGGAGTTGTACCTCCCGGAAACGCCGTCAAAATAGATCCGTCTGCGATATTGAAGCCGGCGTCAGTCAGATTGCCAGGAGTTCCAACGTCACCTGTAGGTATCTCGATCCACTGATACCAAAAGCCAAGACTGTCAAAGGTGTTGTCGGCGTCTTGGTTCACGCCACCAATATTGTCGCTACCGGTAATTTCGACCATGTCTACCTCAGGCTTACGGCACATTTGCCGGTTGCTACAGAGACTCACTATTACAACAAGATGTGTTGATAGCCTATAGTGTGGAATGCTCCGTGATTTTAAGCGGCTTTCATTGAAAAGCGAAAAGCCAACTTTTATGATCACGCCCTAGTTGTAACGCTGACAACCATCCGAATTGCTGAAAATAGTTGCCAGCGCGCGACGCTGATCGGCGGATGTAGGCGCGGGGCTTAAATCAGATAGGGAGAAGCATTCCCTCGTTCACAAGTGTAGCAATCTCATGGCCATATCAGGACATGCTCGTTCTAGGCGCGTTTAATAAGCCGAATGAGGACCAACAGAATAACCGCCCCGAGTGTTGCGTGGATGATCCCACCCAAGATTCCGCCGCCAAAACCAAGTCCAATCACTGGAAAAATCGAACCCGCAACAAATGCGCCGACAATGCCAACAACAATGTTGCCAAGCAAACCAAAGCCGAACCCCTTAACGATTTTTCCGGCTAACCAACCTGCGATTGCGCCGATAATGATGATTACAAGAATGCTCTCGGTGCCCATATTTATTCTCTCCTGAATGAAACGATTTGCTCACATTAATCGTAACGGTAGCACAGATAGTAAAAGGGGAACTTGAAAATCAAACACTGCCCCGCAGGCGCAAAAGATGCCCATCAACTGACCGTGATTCAATGGAAATTGTCAGTTTCGCTAATATAGTCTATAGATGTAAAAAATAAGAAAAAATATTGAGTGGTTTCAAAATGAATGTCGCCTTTCAGAAGGTCTGGGACTCGTTCCTAGGCCCGCTGCTGCAACGCCCCAAACGACTGCAAGTCGCCGCTCTTTGCCATCGCGGTGAAGGGGACAGCAAAGAGTATCTTCTTGTCACAAGCCGAGACACTGGCCGTTGGATCATTCCCAAAGGGTGGCCGATCCGCGGACTGACGTCCAACGAAGCGGCATTGCAAGAAGCTTGGGAAGAGGCCGGGGTTCGAAACAGCAAAGCCACTAACGATTTGGTGGGAACGTACACCTACCAAAAACGGCAATCGTCGGGCTGGGAAATCCCTGTCAAAGCGCTTGTCTACTCGGTGCCGGTCGAAGACCTGTCAGAGGACTTTCCCGAGGCGCACGAGCGGTCCCGAAAATGGGCAACTGCCGATGATGCTGCCGAAATGGTCAACGAAGTTGAGCTGAAGTCGATTTTCCTCGCGCAGTAAATATTTCCCGTCAGCCTAAATTGTGAGGTTGCGTTTACCGTAAATAGAAGGCTAGTTTTTCTCCCAATCGGGGGATGAAGACTATGACTGATCAACGGGGCGATCCACGCCACCTAGAAACGCTGGATCGCGACCTTGCACGCTATTCTAACCTTGAATTAGCGACCAGCTTTGCATCACGCCCACTGGTTGGGCCCGGAATTTCGCTGGTTTTTGTCCTTTTGGCTGGCATCGGTGCGATGTTGTTTTTTGGACAAAGCAATAACTCTATAATTGTTGTCATCGCCGCCTGCCTTGGCGCCTACATGGCCCTGAACATTGGGGCCAATGATGTAGCGAACAATATGGGTCCTGCCGTTGGTGCAAATGCGCTGACGATGGGCGGGGCAATCGCAATCGCCGTGGTCTTTGAAAGCGCAGGGGCGCTGATCGCTGGTGGGGACGTCGTGTCAACGATCGCAAAGGGCATCATCGCGCCCGAAAGCATGGGGACCGCTTCGGTCTTTATATGGGCGATGATGGCGGCTTTGCTGTCAGCCGCACTCTGGGTCAACCTTGCGACATGGGTCGGTGCACCTGTTTCGACAACGCATTCTGTCGTTGGTGGCGTCATGGGCGCCGGCATTGCAGCTGCGGGTTTTGCGGCCGTCAATTGGCCCACGATGGGTGCAATTGCGGCCAGTTGGATCATTTCACCCGTCTTAGGCGGGGCAATTGCGGCCCTGTTCTTGTGGCTTATCAAATCGCGGATTATTTATCAGGACGACAAGATCGCTGCTGCGCGTAAATGGGTGCCCATCTTGGTGGGCATCATGGCAGGAACATTCGCGTCATACTTGGCGCTTAAAGGGCTCAAGAAGGTTTTCAAGATCGATATGCCAACGGCCTTGATGATCGGGGCGGCCATCGGCGTGTTGGTCTGGATTGTTATGATCCCCGCGATCCGCAAGCAATCCGAAGGGCTGGAAAACCGCAACAAATCGCTCAAGGTGTTGTTCGGCATTCCGTTGATCGTCTCTGCCGCGTTGCTAAGCTTTGCGCATGGGGCGAATGACGTCGCCAATGCCGTTGGACCACTCGCCGCGATTGTTCAAGCGTCCCAGTCCGGCAGCTTTACTGACGATGTCAGCATCCCGTTGTGGGTCATGGTCATTGGTGCCTTAGGCATTTCCTTTGGCTTATTCTTGTTCGGCCCAAAGCTGATCCGCATGGTCGGTGGGCAGATCACAAAACTGAACCCAATGCGCGCCTATTGCGTCGCACTGTCCGCTGCGATCACGGTCATTGTGGCCAGCTGGCTTGGCCTCCCGGTAAGTTCGACCCACATCGCAGTTGGCGGTGTGTTTGGAGTGGGCTTCTTTCGGGAATGGGACGCCGAGCGCCGCATTCGCAATGCCCGGCTCAAAATGCCTGAACGGGCTCACTATGCCCCTGAGGAAAGACGTCGTCGCAAGCTGGTCCGCCGCTCGCATTTCATGACAATCATTGCGGCATGGATCATCACCGTACCCGCAGCTGCGACACTATCTGCGATCATTTTCATGCTGATTAGAACGGCAATCGGCTAGTCTGGGCGGGCGCCCCTCCTCTTCTGCCCCAAAGACGGAAGTTCTACGTCACCGAAAAATACGTGACACGGCTACAACGGCGCCAATCCCAATGCTCCGAAAACGGTGGAACGGGATTGCGCGAGCGGGCGTGATTGGGAAATCCAATCGGGCTTCGGCACGACCAGCGGCCCAGTCGGCCAGCACCTTGCCCATAGAGGTCGCCATTCCGACACCGCGCCCATTGTAGCCAAGTCCGGCCATAACACCCGGCGCAAGCAAATGAAGGCCCGGCGTATGATCGCGGGTCAAGGCGACGCTTCCGCCCCAAGCATGTTTCCACGCGACACCCTCAAGCTGCGGATACAAGCGTTCTGCCGCGGCACGCAGGTCGGCCTGTCGCGCACGGACGTTCTTGTCCTTCAACGCGCCGCGCCCGCCCATCACAAACCGCCCATCAGGGTCTTTGCGGAAATAATGCAGCAATCGGCGGCTGTCTGATACGGACTGGCCATCGGGTAGAATTGAGCGGGCAACACTGTCGCTCAGCGGTGCGGTCGCGACCTGAACCGACGTCACAGGAACAACTGTGCGCCCCAAAGGCTGACCGAGATCGCCAGTGTACGCGTTCGTGCAAACTAGCACTTTACGGGCCTTCACCTGTCCGAGTTGGGTTTTCACAACGATATGATTGCCTTGAGGGGCTATATCGGTGACGCGGCTTTTACCGTGAATTTGTGCGCCGAACTTCTCGGCCGCCTGCGCCAATCCAAGCGCATAGTTGAGAGGGTGCAAGTTGCCACCGCGCTGGTCAATCACACCACCGACATAGCTGCGTGTGCCTAGCATTTGTGCGATATCATGCGCACCTAGCCCTTCGACGATTGCGCCGCGTCTGCGCCACTGCCCGCCAATCACCAAGAGATCAGCCAACGCCTTTTTCGAGTGAGCGGCCCTAATCCAGCCACTACGTTGCGCATCACATGCGATGCCATGCCGGGCGATAAGATCAAAAACCAGATCGGCGCTGCCGCCTGACAACGCGTTCATCCGCTGTCCTATCTGGGGACCAAACCGCGCCTCGATAGCATCGGGACCATTCTTAAGACCTGGGTTTACCTGTCCGCCATTTCGGCCAGAGGCACCCCAGCCGGGCGTGTGCGCTTCAAGCACAATGACACTTTGCCCAACTTCTGCCAGATGCAACGCGGCTGAAAGACCCGTGAAGCCGGCGCCAATTATCACGCAATCCGCCGTCACCGCGCCAGACAGCGCCGGACGATCAGGGGTCGGGTGCGCCGTCGCAGTCCAAAGACTGTCAGCTAACACAAAGCGTTCATTGGCAATCACAGGCATGGGTTATGCGACCTTAGCTTTGGTTGCGGCTGCTGCGCATCAACCCTTTGCCGATCTGTGGCAATGTTCGTTGAAACCCCTGACCTCTCTGGCAGCATTGCGCCCACATCCGGACGGTCATGCTTCATCGGATTATCGATATCCACGACCTCGTCCAATTCGGCAGCATAACGGTGCCCTGCATAAACGGCTGCTGCGATGATTGCTGGAGCTTCGGCATCGCCAATCCGTTTAAGACTAAAGGGCAATTTGGCCGCTTCCCCGCCAACCGTCGCCAAAATCTCATCGTAAAGATCACTGTTTTGGGTGCGCTGTGTCACCATGACAACGGCGGATGCTGGCAGGGTCTGCTCTTGGCCGCTGTATTCACAGACAAGTGTCGCGGCCTGCCCATCAAATTCGGTCAAGGCATGGGCTGTTACGATCTTGACGCCCAGTTTCATCAGATGCGTGCGAATACGCCACCGCTCTGCCGTCATTCCGGCCCAAGCGGACACACTGTCGCTTTCGGTGACATAGGTGACAGGCACGCCGGTTTTGGCGACCGCTTCTGCGATGACGCCCGCCATGTAATAGTTATCGCCATCGAAAACGACTGTCGGGCCATCAGGCAAACGCCCGTCCATGATGTCATCAGGCGTAAAGACGGTGGCGTCGCCTGTGGTGACAGAAACATAGGCTTTGCCGTCAAAACGTTCACGCTTCCAAGTAGCCCCGGTTGCGATGGCCACATGGTCAGCCTCGACGGCGAACACGTCTTCGGCAGTCATCCGGCTTTCGCGAAAGACATCCACGTTGGTTAATTTTAGCAACTGCTGTTCGCGGTAATCACGAACGCGAATATACTCGCTCATCCCTGGTAAGGCTGCTTCGCGGGTGACGCGGCCACCCAACTGACGCGTCGCTTCGGCAAGCATCACGTTATAGCCTCGCAAACCAAGTGCACGTGCGGCCTCTAGACCTGCCGGACCTGCGCCAACAACCAGAACACTGGCATCTGACGTTGCAGGCGCTGCTTTTTCAGGGTGCCAGCCTTTGCGCCATTCTTCACCCATCGTCGGATTTTGCGTACAGCGGATCGGTGTTCCCGTACTGTCACCCGCATAGCAGATGTTGCAGCCGATACATTCGCGGATGTCTTCGAAACGGCCTTCTTCGACCTTTTTAGGCAGGAACGGATCGGCTATCGACGGGCGTGCAGCGCCAATCAAATCAACGATGCCGCGTTTAATCTGGCTGACCATCGTATCAGGCGAAGTAAAGCGCCCGACTGTCACAACGGGCTTGGAGGTGACCGATTTTACCCATTCCATATAGGGTTCAAGCGCGCCCTCTTTGGTAAAGCGCGACACCCCCATCTCAAGACTATAATCCGCAATGTTGATGTCCCAAAGGTCGGGCAGATCAGCCAGCATTTCAAACATCTCACGGCGCTCACCATATTCGGGTTTGCCGTCCGCACCGATGGTGTCGTCAGATTTGAAACGGACAGCCACGGCGCAACGGTCACCGACGGCGTCCTTGGTTTCTTCAATCAATTCTCGGGTCAGTCGCACACGGTTTTCAAGGCTACCGCCGTATTCATCCGACCGCGTGTTGATTGCGGGATCAAGGAAGTTGGCAAGCAGATAACCATGCGTGGCGTAGACATAGACCACGTCGAACCCCGCATCACGCGCACGCAACGCGGCCTTTTTGTGCCACCTGCGTAGATCGCGAATGTCAGTCTTGTCCATCGTTTTGGTCTGGAAAGGTTGACCTTCTAGATTGGGCAACGACGCAACATCCATTGCGGGCAGACGTGTAGAAAGATTTGCCGATCGCGCGCCCGAATACCATAGTTCTGCGCCAGCCAATGACCCATGCTCATGGACCATATCCGTCATCAGCGCATGCGCGCGAATATCGCTGTCATCCCACAACGATGCGGACACATGCGGCGTGTCGTCAGATGAGGGATGGATCGAGTTATACTCGGTGCAGATCACGCCCCACCCGCCTTCGGCCTTCATCCGGCGCATATGGGCAAGCGTTTGCGGGCGCAGGTATCCCATGCCCGTGCAATGCGGAACCTGATAGAAACGATTTTTTGTTGTCACTGGCCCAATTTTCAAAGGCTCGAACAGGATGTCATATCTTGGGTCGCGGGACATTTCTCGTTTCCTTTTCGTTAGTCAGTCTGCAAGGCGGGCAAATCGCGCCGCAGTGGGACAGCATCTGTTAGGGCTTGCTGCCACGATTAGATCAAGCGCACCAAATCGGATCAACGACACCATAGCATCGGCGATGGATAACGTCCCACACCGACAATGGGCTTATTCGTCACCTTTTTCACGAAAGGGACATGTCAGTTCAATCATTCCTACAATTAACTTTTCTACACTTGCTGGCGGCGCGTTGATCATTGTCGTATGACAGCCGATGAACAGATACTGATCCATTGCTTTCAAATTGAACTGTTGCACAGATGAAAGGTGGCATAACAAGTCGCATACTTAGCGTTGCAACCAAGCAGCAACGATTCATGCACATATAAATACCCAATTCCAAAGGGATCAGATCATCATGACACAAACCCCTCGCGTCATTCGTATGACTGAAAATGGGCCCAATGGGTTGATCCCTATGGATTTGGATGCAGCCGATTTTCAGTCACCCCTGCCAAAGCAACATACGCACCTTTACTTCAGCGACCCTGCATGCGGCTTGGATGTTGGCGTCTGGGACACAACGACAATGCAAGAAGCGTTCGGCCCCTATCCCGGCGACGAATTCATTGTCGTGCTTGATGGCGCGTTTGCGATGGTTGATGCGGACGGCAAAGCCATACCTGCAAAAACGGGTGACCTTGTCGCATTCCGAAACGGCATTCCGACAAGTTGGAAACAAGACGGATATTTGAAGAAATTCTTTCTGACCTTGCTGGACCCCAACGGTAAAACACCTCAGATCGCGTCAGCAGATGGCGGCGTGATCGTGATTGACCCGAACACTGAACTGACAGACGACGATATCATTCCGTCCGAAGACAGCGCCGATGCGGTCGAACGCGAACGTGAATTTTTTACCAACGACGATGAAACAATGACCGTTGGACTATGGGACTGCCAAGCATCCGAAGGTCAAATGGAACCCTTCCCGTCGCATGAATTCGTTGTGATGGTAGCAGGCGAGGTCACGATCCAAGAACCCGGTGGGATCAGCCAAACGTTTAAAGCGGGCGACGCATTCTTCGTGCCCAAAGGGACCGAATGCAGTTGGCATGTTCCCCAATATGTCCGCAAATTCTTTGCCGCTGTAGACTAAGAAAACTAGTCACGCACAGCCCTCATTTCCCCCAAACCTATGCTTTCCGGAGCCGCAAAATGCCAGATTTTCAGTTGACCAACAAACTCCCAACGAACCCCGACGTTGTCGTTATCGGGGCCGGATCGGCAGGTTTTGGGGCCGCGAGGCGCCTGATGAAAGAAGGTAAATCCGTCATCGTGCTTGAAGCTGCAAACCGGATCGGTGGCCGCGCTTGGACACAAAGCGAAACTTTTGGCGTGCCAGTGGACATGGGCGCATCTTGGATGTCGGGCGCGGACAAGAACCCTTACACCAAAATTGCCCGCAAAAAGGGCTATCACCTTGCAGACCACACAAATGCCGCGACCGATCTATTTCGTTTGGATAAATCCCGCGCAAGCGGACAAGATTTAGCCGACTATCACAAGACAGCAAAGGCCGTTCAAAAGGCCATGAACAAAGCTGGCCGCGAAGGGCGCGATGTGCCCGCGTCGGACGTCATTCCAAATGAAATGCCTTGGGCGGGCGCTGTGCAGTCTTGGCTTGGACCAATGGATTACGGCTTTGACTTTGACGAAGTTTCCACCTTGGATGACTGGCAGAGCAAAAGTGACCAACCCAGCTACTTCGTGCGCGAGGGCCTTGGTGCCGTGGTCGCCGAAAAAGCCGAAGGTCTGCCGATAAAGCTTAACACATCGGTCACCCACATTGACTGGAGCGGTGAGGGTGTACGCGTCGAAACCAGTGACGGCACCATCAGCGCCAAAGCCTGCGTAATCACCGTATCAACCGGTGTCTTGGCGTCAGGTGCAATTCGCTTCACCCCCGCGCTGCCCGAGGCCAAAGTAGAAGCGGCACATGCTTTGCCAATGGGCCTGCTTGTTAAAGTGCCAATGATGTTTGATGGCGCACGACTGGGTTTGGGCGACAACAATTGGGTCACGTATCAGGTCCCCAACGATATGCCTGCCAAAGCCTGCTATTTCATCGCGTGGCCATGTGGCCACGACTACCTATTCGGCAATATCGGCGGGCGGTTAGGCTGGGAGCTTTCTGCCGAAGACCCCGCTGTGACTGTCGATTTCGCAATGGAAGAATTGGTCAAACTCGTAGGGTCCGATGCACGCAAGCATTTCATCAAAGGCTTCCGCACAGATTGGGCCAATGATCCGCTCACTTTGGGCGCATATGCGGCTGTGAAACCGGGGCATTTCGGGGTCCGCAAAGTGCTTGAAGCCCCAGTAGGTGACCGGTTGTTTTTTGCAGGCGAAGCGATGGCCGGAGGTCGCTGCGCCCTTGTGAGCGGCGCATATTACAGTGGCAAACGGGCCGCGAAAAACGTCATCGCCGCACTAGACGGTTAATCACCATTAACTGCGACGACCGCTTTTGCCCGAATGAACCTAGACCGTCAGTTCATTCTCATTTGCTGCCATTCAAAAGATGGGCCGCGTTGTGCACAACATCATCCGGCGTATGCAAAATCCGAGGATCAGGCGGGGTCGCCACTGATTTGTCTTTGTCGGGATAGTCGAGCGACGAAAGAAAATGCTTCATACAGTTAAGGCGTGCGCGTTTTTTGTCGTTTGAACGGATCACTGTCCAAGGCGCATCAGCCGTATCAGTGTAAAAGAACATCGCCTCCTTCGCCTCTGTGTAATTATCCCATTTATCAAGGCTCGCGCGGTCAATTGGGGAAAGCTTCCATTGCTTCAACGGGTCCGTTTCCCGTGACGCAAATCGCTTGCGCTGTTCTTCTTGGGTTACAGAAAACCAGTATTTGAACAAACGAATGCCGCTGCGCGTTAGCATCCGCTCGAACTCGGGGGTTTGGCGCATGAACTCGAGGTATTCATTTGGCTCGCAGAACTGCATGACGCGTTCAACGCCTGCACGGTTGTACCAAGATCGGTCATACAAGACGATCTCTCCGGCCGTTGGCAAATGCTTGACGTAGCGTTGGAAATACCACTGCCCGCGTTCTTCGTCCGTTGGCTTGTTCAACGCCACGACGCGCGCGTCGCGAGGGTTCAGATGCTCTGTAAATCGCTTGATTGTGCCACCCTTGCCAGCCGCATCGCGGCCCTCGAACAGCATAACAATCTTTTGACCTGTCTCTTGGGACCACTTTTGTACCTTGAGCAGTTCAACTTGCAACGCGGCCTTCTCGGCCTCATAGGCCCGTCGGCCCAATGGCTTGGCATAAGGATACTCTCCTTGCTCGAAACCACTGATCTTCTGTGACAACGCAGAGCGTTCCTCAGCCTTCATATTCGCCACCGCTTGTTCCATTCACGCGTCCCTTCATTTTGGAAAAGTATAGCGCGAACCTGAGTGTTTGGCTTTGATGTGGGTCAATGTCGCGTCCTTGCGCGGCTTCATCAGCGCCTCAACCAAAATGCAATTGAAGGTGGTCGTTGGCTTTTCCGCTGGGCGCATGGCAGGCCAGACCAAGCGCGGTTGCGAACTCATCAGGAGCTGCCTGTTTCCCCTCAAATTACGTCGGTTTTCATTGACTGTGTCGTTTTTGGACTATTTCTTGGAAGTATGAGAACATGGCAATCGTGCTCCAGCAGTTGCGCGCACAATGTTGCTGCCTGCTTTTTTACGTCACAAAAAGGGATAAGAGATTCATGAAATTTCCTAATTCAATCCACCCCGCCGCA
>RCNE010002300.1_pt1 | contig 10276 bp, 10 predicted proteins | sample 2041361 | NCBI WGS metagenome assembly RCNE01 (sample SAMN09708229, study PRJNA481090) | Marine sediment metagenome, whole genome shotgun sequencing project.
CGCCTGCTGGTTGGGATCAACCCACAGCGCTGCAAACCACAGATCACACAGATGGACACAGATGACATCGCAATTCATCGCAGGGTTGCCCGCAGATGACGCAGATGAACGCAGATACATCGCACCATCGCAATTCAACACAGAAACGCAAAGGGTGCAGATCAACATCCTGCGGGCGGGACGCCCGCACCACAAGGCTCAGAGTCCTAGGCTGATCCCGGTACCGGGGGGAGTGCTACGGCCCGCGAGACGACGACCAGGCTTCGATCATCGAGGGTGGCGGCGTCGCCCTGAAAGGACACCATCTCGCGGACGATCCGATCATGGATGGCCTTGGACGAACCCCCGAACTCCAACGTCCGGCGAAGACGATCGTAGCCGTAGTCGGCCCCCGTTGGATCGAGAGTTTCGGCGATTCCGTCGGTATGGAGCAGGAGATGATCGCCTTGCCTGATCGTGACCTCACCGGTGGGCGAGGACACACCTTTGCGAATCCCGAGCGGCAGTCCACCCTCGCCGAGCTCGGTGATTTCGCCGTCGCTGCGGCGAAGCATGGGATAGGGATGGCCCGAAACCACAAAATCCATCCGGCCCGTCTCCGGGTCGAGGAGACCGTAGAAGAGAGTCATGAATGCTCGATTGGTCCCGCTCCGGCACAGGGCGCGATTGACGAAACGCGCCACTGAAGCAGGCGTCGGATCGACATCGATGGCAAGCTTGAGCGCCGAACTGGCGATGGCCATGAGAAGTCCGGCCGCGATGCCATGCCCGCTCGCATCACCGATCACAACGGCAAGCCTGCCATCCTCGAGGGGGATGAAATCGTAGTAATCACCGCCGATGGTGTTGGCGGTTCGATAGGAAAAAACAAACTCCCAGTCCTCCACCTGCGGTGGATCTTTGGGCAGGAGATCGCGCTGCAGTTCCCGCGCGACCTCGAGTTCGTCTCGAACGACGATTCGATCGGCGAGCTCGAGAAGGATGAGGAAGACGAGACCGGCAATGCCGATGAGATGGAAGAGAACGAACTGCCCGCCGGCATTCATCGCAACATCGAGGTTTTGCATCGCGAGGAGCGAAAGGAAGATGCTGATACCGAAGAGCACACGTCGTGGCGGCGACAATTTGAATGACAGCCCGAGGAACAGGATCTTTGCCCGGTGAAAGAACCGTCCGATCTTTCCCTTCGGTTCGGTTCCATCGTGCTCTCTGGTCACGACCCCGAATGCATGGGCGGCATCGCGGTCGAACAGACGCCGCAGATCCCCCGCCCCGACACCACCGGTGTAGTCGCGGACAAAGCGCTCGGCTCGGGCAAACCAGTTATCTTTCGTCATCTCGCTCACAGAGTTCTACGGGTTCAATCAACAAGAGTTCATTCCCTACGGAAACACATCGGCTCACTATTCTCGCCTCACGATCCTCATTCACCGTTGAAAAATCTGCGATCGTCCTCTCTTCGGCGACCGCATTACCCTGGACACGCCACCCATTGTGTCTCGGCAGCGCCCTTCCTGACGGAATGTGACCCCGGGCACAGCGCCGCATCCGGTGGTGGGCCATCCTCAAGTCAGAAATGAAGATACAGCCGGAGGGCCATTCTCACCAGGTTTCATCGCAGGGTCTGCGAAAAAGCCAGGGTCCTCGGTCCCATGGGACCCTTGGAGAAGATGGCAGGCTCGATGTCAACCGCAACCGTACCGGCACGCACCGGAGAAAGCGGAGATAGATACGATGGGAAGCGCCAGATCACGACGACTCAGGCTGCTCGAGAGCCTCCGCCGGACAATCAGCGACAAGCTCCACCAGAAGGTCAGCTCGTCGAATGTTGCCTATGGCGGTTTCAGTCCTCCCGAAAACACGAGCGCCATCTACCAGCAGGCCAAGCACGTGGCTCCGGACCTCCTCGACCAGCTTTTCAACGTCCACAAGCGGACATGCGAAGAGCAGGGTCAGGCCATGATCACCTGCCACGGACCGGAGCCCGACGATCTCGAACGCAAGCAGATGCTGTCCGCCGTCCGGGCCGCGGTCATGAGGTCACAGACGCGTTTCGGGTAGGTCGACGGAGTCAACAGTCGACAGTCGACTTGATCGGGACACGCCTCGCTGAACGTGATTCTCCAATCGTCATACCGCGAGAGGATGCCAGGCACCTTTTTGTCAAACAAGAAGCGAGCCAGGCACCTCCGGTGAACGTGCCGTTTCTCGTTTCTTGGGGGGTGTACGGACGACTTCTCGACGTCAGTTGACGACGTCGTCGTCGACATCTTCCAGCGATGTGCTTCGCGTGAAGTCGAGGGGCAGCGGAGCCTCCAGTCGGCTGTGAAGCGCCTCCAACTCCTCTTCCGCCTGCCACCGCTCCTTCATGACCGCGCTCTTGATCTTCCGGCGGCGGATCGCAACGATGGCGAGCGCCGTAATGGCGGCCCAGAGGACACCGGAAGAGGTCAGGAACGGCACCCAGGTGTGCCACAAGGCTTCACGGACAAAGAACCGATGCTCGGCCCGCTCGAGGGTGTCTCCGGTGGCGCGCACGAAGGCCTCTCTGAACGACATGTCCCGACCGAGCAGTTCGAGGATCCTCGCGGTCACAAACTCGCCGTACTCCACGCGTATCCAACGAACAAAGGCCCCGGAGAGCGCGTACGACCGGGTCACCCGCCGGCCGCCCTCCGCAAAGCCCTGATCGAGCGCATCGGCGGTGCGTGGTCCGCGACCGACCACGGCGGCCGCATAGCGGGCTCGATCCTCGATCCCCCACTCGCGTGCGGCGACGGTCGCCACGCCCTCGTTGAACCAGCGTGGAACCGGCCGCTCCCGTGCCGCCTCCGCAACCAGAACATGCGTGACTTCGTGGTGGACCAGGGTGCGCAGGCTGTCGTCAGGGTAGCGTGAGACTCGATCGGGGAAGAGCACGATGGTTCGCGAATCTCCAATGGCGAACCCGCTCACCCAGGTCGGCGTCTGTCGCGCGACGGGGCTGTCCGCGGGAGCGAGGACGACCCGTATGGGCGAGCTGAAACCCATGAGTCCCGTCATGAGGAGGGCGCCGGAGAAATCCCCACCACCGATGACCCGAACCTCATCGGCAATGGCGGCGAGAGCCGGGGGGGCCTCGATCAGAAGATCGGGCGAGGGGCGGGCCATGGTCCCCGAGGCAGTGAGACCGATGAGGCCGAGACCCACCGCCAACACCCGCAGAAAGCGCGTCATTGGTCGGATTCAGCAACCTCGGGCAGAGCCGAAGCGATGATCTCCTTGACGCGGTTGCTGAGCGTCGGCAGATCGTCTGCGGCCGGATCATCCATCGAAATCGGTTTGTGGATCACCAACCTTGCGCGGCCAGGTCTGAGATCGAAACGCCGAGCCGGGAGAACATCGCAGGCTCCGGCCACCGTCACCGGGAGAACGGGCAGACCGGTGTCCAAGGCAAACCGAAAGGCGCCCTTCTTGAAGCTCTTGAGCCGGCCGTCGTCGCTGCGCGTCCCTTCGGGGAAGAAGATCACCGACGTACCGCCGGTGATCCGCTCCCTGGCCTCGTTGATGGATCGGACTGCAGCCTCGTGATTCGAGCGATCGATGTAGATGTGGCCCAATGCCGCACAGGCGGTGCCGAGACCCAGGACCGATCGCAACTCCTGCTTCATCACCCAGCGAAAGTCGATTCCCAAAAAACCGTAAAGCACGATGATGTCCATGTTGCTCTGGTGATTGGAGACCACGACGTAGGACTGATCGGGATCGATGTTCTCCCGTCCGATCACCTCGACCGACATGGGTATGACGAAGGCCACAATCCGCGCCCAACTGCAGCCGATGACCCGGCTCAGGGTGCTCGGGTTGACGAATGGAATGAGAACGACGATTGCGGCGGAACAAACCAGGGTCGCCGCCACCGCCAACGGGCTCGCCACCAAGTACTTCCACACCTGGTACGGCCACCACCACCACGATCGTGCTTTCATCCTCCACATCCTACCGTCTCCCGTGGGAGTGCTGCTATCCTGTGGCCCCGCCCAGGGCTCCGGAGGCACTGTGTCCGATACTTTTTTCATCACCACCCCGATCTACTATGTCAACGACATGCCCCACATCGGCCACATCTACACAACGGTGATGGCCGACGCGTTCGCCCGTTATCAACGGCTCAGGGGCAAGAAGGTCTTTTTTCTGACCGGCACCGATGAGCACGGCCAGAAGATCGAGAAGGCGGCGGCGGCCCAGGGGATCCAACCCATCGAGCTCGCCGACCGGGTGGTGGCCAGGTACCACGATCTGTGGAAGCTCCTCAACATCTCCCACGACGACTTCATCCGCACCTCTGAGGACCGGCACAAGCAAGCGGTGGCTGCGATCATCGAGCGCATCACCGAGGCCGGCGACATCTACAAGGGTGATTACGAGGGCTGGTACGACGCCCGCGATGAAGCATTCGTCCCGGATTCCCAGGTCAAGGACGGGGTCGACACCGAGAGCGGCAACCCGGTTGAACGGTTGTCGGAGTCGAGCTACTTCTTCCGTTTGTCGGCCTTCCAGGACCGGCTCCTCGAGTGGTACCGAACCAACCCCGAATGCATTCGCCCCAAGAGCCGCTACAACGAAGTCCTTCGGTTTATCGAGGGCGGTCTGAAGGATCTGTCCATCTCGCGGACCTCGCTCTCCTGGGGTGTCCCCTACCCCGGCGACGAGGATCACGTGGTCTATGTCTGGCTCGACGCCCTGACCAACTACATCTCGGCGCTCGGGTTCGGCAGCGATGACGATTCCCGGCACGATGAATTCTGGCCGGCAAGCCTCCACCTGGTCGGCAAGGACATCCTGCGATTCCACTGTGTCTACTGGCCGGCGTTTCTCATGTCCGCCGGGCTGCCCCTGCCGAAACAGGTTTTCGGCCACGGCTGGTGGCTCCAGGACGACGCCAAGATGTCCAAGTCGGTGGGTAACGTGGTCCGACCCGATCATCTCATCCACCGCTTCGGCGCAGATGCCCTGCGCTACTTCGTGGCGCGGGAAATGTCGTTCGGCCAGGATGCCAACTTCTCTGACGAGGCCTTCCTCGAACGCTTCAATGCCGATCTCGCCAACTCCCTCGGTAACACCGCGTCACGCACGACCGCGATGACGACCCGGTACCTCGACAGCCTGGTCCCGGCTCCGACCACCGATGGTCCCGTGCCCGAGGCGGCCGCCGTGGCGGTGGAGAAGTACATCCGGCACATGGACGCCCTCGAACCCAACCGGGCGCTGGAGGCGGCCTGGCAGCTGCTTTCCACCATCAACGTTTTTCTTCAGGAGAAACAGCCCTGGAACCTCGCCAAGAATGGCGACGAGGGGCGGGCCGAGCTCTCGTCGGTCCTTTACGCCGCCCTCGAGGGACTCAGGATCGCTTCCATCCTCGCCGAACCGTTCATTCCCGGGATCGCGGCCCAATTGCGAGCGCAACTCGGCGTGAGCGAACTCCCGATCGATATGGACAATGCCACCAAATGGGGCGGCCTGCCTGCCGGAACCAAGCTCGGCGAAGCGCAACCTCTCTTTCCTCGAGTCGACATCAAGGCTTACCTCAAGGAAATCGAGGAGGAGAACGAGAAACAGGCCGAGGCTGAGGCCATCGCCCAGGGAGACCTGGTCACCATCGACGATTTCGCCAAGATCCAACTCAAAGTGGGCCTCATCAAGCAAGCCGAGCGTCTGCCCAAATCGAAAAAGCTCATGAAGGTCATGGTCGATCTGGGCGAGAGCGAGCTCCGCCAACTTGTCGCAGGCATCGCCGAACGCTACGAGCCCGAGCAACTCGTCGGCCGGCGCATTGTCGTCGTCGCCAATCTCCAACCCGCCAAACTCATGGGTGTCGAATCGCGAGGGATGCTGCTTGCGGCTTCAATTGACGGGGCGCCGTATCTGCTCTCCGCAGATGACGAAGTCCCACCAGGGACACGGGTGAAGTAGGTTCAAAATTCTTAATTCTTAATTCTAAATTATTCATCGCAGGGCTTCCTGAATGCGCTGTGATGTAATTCAAAATTAAGAATTCAAAATTAAGAACTACAGGTATCCCCGCGGATTCACCGGCACGCCATTCCTCAGCACCTCGTAGTGCAGATGCGCTCCGCTGGCGTTGCCGCTCTTGCCGACGCGGCCGATCTGCTCACCCCGTCTTACCCGCTTGCCCTGTTTGGTCTCGATCTTCTTGAGGTGGGCATATCGGGTTCGATAGCCGTTTCCGTGGTCGACGAGTATCGTGCGCCCGTAGAGGCCGTCCTTCTCGGCGATGATCACCCGACCATCGGCGGTGACCCTCACCGGGGTCCCGGCCGGGGCCGCGAGATCAATGCCCTCGTGGCGCGAGCTGCCGCGGGGAACGCCGAACTCGGCGGTCACCACCACTTTGGATCTCTCCACCGGCCAGCCGTTCGGGATCTCGGAGGGTTGCTGAGCCTGTCTTCCGGAAGCGCATGCCTGCACTGTCAACACAAACCCGACAACCAAGCACCGCCCCAGCAGGCCCTTCATCATCGGCGGTCGTAGCACTCGAAGGCATAGGGATACTCGTTCTTCTCGTCCGCAGGGTGATCGACCCGATCGGCCAGGAGCCACCCATCGAGATCGATGGGAGGAAAGATGGTGTCGCCCTCGACATGGGCGTGAACGCGGGTGATGTAGAGCCGGTCCGGGATCCCTGCTTCGAGGGCTTGGCGATAGATCTCGGCGCCGCCGCCGATGAAGGGCTCCTCGTCATTGCCCACCAGAGCGAGGGCCTCATCCACCGAGTGGGCGATGAGCACCCCTTCGGCGAAAAACTCACGGTTCCGCGTCACCACCACCATGGTTCTCCCGGGCAGCGGCTTGCCGACCTCGTCCCAGGTCGCGCGGCCGATGATCAGATGGTGGCCCATGGTGGTCTTCTTGAAATGCCTCAGGTCGGCGGGAAGGTGCCACGGCAGATCGCCATCGCGACCGATGACCCCGTTGGACGACATGGCGACGATGAGAGAAACCACAACTCCCCCTCAGACCGCGATGGGCGCCTTGATGTGCGGGTGCGGATCGTAGTCCGACAGCTCGAAATCCGAGAAGCGGAAGTCGAAGATCGATCGAACCTCCGGGTTGAGGGTCATGATCGGGAGGGCCCGCGGTTGGCGTTCGAGCTGAAGCTCTGCCTGATCGATATGGTTTCGATAGAGATGGACATCGCCGAAGGTGTGGACAAAATCCCGCGGCTCGAGATCGCAGACCTGAGCGACCATCATCGTCAGCAGCCCATACGAGGCGATGTTGAACGGCACACCGAGGAAGACATCGGCGGAGCGCTGATAGAGCTGGCAGCTCAGTCCTCCATCCGCCACCCAGAATTGAAAGAGCGCGTGGCACGGCGGCAGCGCCATCTTGTCGAGATCGGCCACATTCCATGCACTGACGATGTGGCGTCGTGAGTCCGGGTTGCTGCGGATGCCGTCGATGAGTCGGGAAATCTGATCGATGTGACCACCATCGGGGGTCGGCCACGATCGCCACTGGGAGCCGTAGACCGGGCCGAGATTGCCGTCGGCGTCCGCCCACTCGTCCCAGATCCTGACCTTGTTCTCGTGCAGATAACCGAGGTTGGTGTCGCCGGAAAGAAACCACAGCAGTTCGTGGATGATGGATCGCAAATGGAGCTTCTTGGTGGTCAGCAGTGGAAATCCGTCACGGAGATCGACCCTCATCTGACGACCGAAGACACTCAGGGTTCCGGTCCCGGTTCGATCATCCTTGACCGCGCCGTGGTCGAGGATGTCCTGCAGCAGATCGAGGTAGACCTTCACGATCGCCTTGGGCCGGGAACCGACCAATTCTCGACCAGGCCCGTCCAACGACCGTGGGCCTTGAGCAGGATCTCGGCCGCCTCGCGCACCGCACCGCTGCCGCCGTTCTTGCCGCAGATATGGTCACAGGCGGCAATGACTTCGGGAGCGGCATCGGTGGGACAGAAGGAGAAACCGGCGCGTGTCAGCATTGGCAGATCCGGAAGATCGTCGCCCATGGCGGCCATCTCGTGATCGGCGATGCCGAGGGTTGAGAGCATCTGATCGAGATCGGCTCCCTTATCCCTCGACCCGAGAACGACCATGTTTTCGTTCAGACCGAGGTCCGAGCATCGCGCCGAAACCGCGGCTGACGATCGACCCGTGATGATCCCGACCTCGAAGCCGCAATCGATCAGGAGTCGGATGCCGAGACCATCGTGGACATTGAAGGCCTTCATCTCCTCGCCGCCGGCCGAGTAGAAGAGTGACCCGTTGGTCAGCACGCCGTCGACATCGAGAACCAGCAGGCGGATGGGTTCGAGTTTCGCGCGGATGTGCGGCGGCAGATGGCTTGGCATGGTGGGATGTTACTAGAATCCCTCGAGGACTGCGCTGACGAGAGCTCGCGAGTACTGGGTGGAGAGTTCGTTCATGGCCTCACGCTGACGGTCGAAGTAATCCACGGCATCTTCATTCACCGCATAGGATGTCCGGCGGGAAAACGATTTGTTCTCCCACAGCAGTACCGGGTCTTCCCCTCGTACATCGTTCAGACGGACCTCGGTCAGGAGGGTCATCTGGTACTCGGTGGCGCGGCCGCTCCCGTCAAAACTCACCGGAATGACCATCAATCTGGTCATGGTGCCGCTGAGCACGATATCGGCATTCTCGACGCGGTCGACGAGTTGGAAGCGCCCGCGCCGCACCCACTCGAGATTGAGCGCCTCGGCGACCCGCTGATCCATATCGGCTCTGGCCGTCTTGTTGGCGAAAAACTCAACATGGAGGCTCTGGACATCATCCGGCAGATAGGTCGAGGTTCCGACGAGGTGGTAACCACAGCCCGAAAGGGCCAGGAGAAGCAGAAGCGGAAGCGTTTTTCGCACGGTTGAAAGTTAGCATAGTCGGGCGTCTCCACACGCTCCGCGGAGAAGTCAGAGGACGTGACTCACGCCTCTCAATCACCCATGCGTGCAGGTCTTCCGCCGGCGGTGTCGGAACGGAGATCAGCTGCGCTTCTTGAGCGCGGCGATCTCTTTGAGTCGTTCGCCTATCCGATGTTCCCATCCGCGTTCGGTCGGGCGGTAGAACGTGGCGATCGTGAGCTCGTCGGGCAGGCACTGCATATCCGACACCCCGCTCGCCTCGTCATGGGCGTAGTGATATCCCTTTCCATAGCCCGAGTCCTTCATGAGCGCCGTGGGTGCATTGCGAATCGACATGGGAATCGCCAACCCCGGCCGATTCGCGATTTCGCGTTTGACCGCGCCATAGGCCTTGTAGATCGCGTTGGATTTCTGCGCCAAGGCGAGATAGACCGTCGCCTGCGCCAGCGCGAGCTCACACTCGGGCATCCCCATGTGCTCAACTGCATGCGCCGCCGCCGAAACCTGCTCGAGCGCCTTGGGGTCGGCCATGCCGATGTCCTCGGACGCCATTCGCAACAGCCGCCGGACCACGAAACGGGGATCCGCGCCGCCGGAGAGCATCCGCCCGAGCCAATAGAGCGAGGCATCGGCATCTGAGTTGCGGACCGACTTGTGCAGCGCCGAGATGAGGTTGTAGTGCTCTTCCCGACCCTTGTCATATACCGCCACCGAACGCTGCGCGATCCGCTGAACAAGCTCCTCATTGATGACCGTAACGCCATCGACGCCTGCCAACGACACCGCCAGTTCGAGGTGGTTGAGCGCCTGTCGTGCATCACCCGCGGCGATCCGCCCGATCATTCCGAGGGCGGCTGAATCGGCATCGACTCCACTCGCGCCGAGACCGCGATCAGGGTCCCGCAACGCCCGCTCGAGCAACCGCGCCATATCGCTCTCCTCCAACGGTTCAAGGATGTAGACCTTGACCCGGGACAGCAGCGCTCGGTTGAGTTCGAAGGACGGATTCTCGGTGGTGGCGCCGACCAGGACGATGTCACCCACCTCCACAAAAGGGAGGAAGGCATCCTGTTGAGCGCGGTTGAAGCGATGGATCTCATCAACAAAGAGTACTGTCCGACGGCCCTCGAGCTTCCGGCGCCGGCTCGCCTCGGTCATGATAGCCCGCGCTTCCTTGACCCCCGACAGCACCGCGGAGAATGTCACCATCTCGGTCTTGCAGGCGTCGGCCAACAACCTCGCCATGGTCGTCTTCCCGGAACCGGGCGGACCCCAGAAGATCATCGACGGCAGCTCCCGGCGTTCGACAAACGCACGGATCACTCCATCAGGCCCCCCCAGATGTTCCTGGCCGAGAATCTCGTCCAGGGTACGGGGACG
>RCNE010003315.1_pt1 | contig 10275 bp, 9 predicted proteins | sample 2041361 | NCBI WGS metagenome assembly RCNE01 (sample SAMN09708229, study PRJNA481090) | Marine sediment metagenome, whole genome shotgun sequencing project.
CAAACCGCTCTTAACTCATCTGCATCCATACCTGCAACATCATGACCTGTATGTTCTTTAATGGCCTGAAGAATTGGCACTCTGGCATAAGGTGCTTTAAAATTGATCATGTGCTCACCTACCTTAGCGGATGAAGCTCCATTGGCATCTAGGGCTACTTTTTCAAGCAACTCCTCTGTCATTTCCATCATCCAGTGATAATCCTTGTAAGCAACATAGAGTTCCATAACTGTAAACTCTGGATTATGCGTTCTGTCCATTCCTTCATTCCTGAAATCTTTCGAGAACTCATAAACAGCATCAAATCCTCCCACGATCAATCGTTTGAGGTATAATTCATTTGCAATTCTCATATACAATGGCATGTCAAGCGCATTGTGATGTGTAATAAATGGTCTTGCGGCAGCACCTCCTGGTATGGGTTGCAATATTGGTGTTTCCACCTCAAGATATCCTTTATCATTAAAAAATTGTCGTATTGAGTTTGTAATCTTGGTCCTTTTAATAAAGGTTTCTTTGACGTGATCATTCACCATTAAATCAACATAACGTTGTCTGTATCGCATCTCTGCATCACTAAACGCGTCATGTGCATTCCCATCAGCATCTACCTTTACAATCGGCATAGGCTTAAGCGCCTTAGACAATACAGTAAGCTCTTTTACCATGATTGAGGTCTCCCCTACTTTTGTTTTAAACACGGTTCCTTTTACGCCAATAATATCCCCTATGTCTAATAATTTTTTGAAAACATCATTGTACATTGTTTTATCATCTCCCTCACAAATTTCGTCTCTATTGACATAGATCTGCATTCTACCAGACCCATCCTTTAGTTCAGCAAAAGAAGCTTTTCCCATTATTCTTCGGCTCATGATTCTTCCCGCTAAAACGAGCTCCTTTCCTTCAAGGCTTTCAAAATTATGAAGCACTTCGTTAACCGTTGATGTAGTTTTAAACTGCGCCGCCGGATAAGGGTTGATGCCTAAATCACGTAATTTTTGTAGGGATTCTCTACGAACTATTTCTTGTTCTGATAATTGCATTTTCTAATATGTTTTGAAAAATAGGTCGCAAAGATACGAGGAACCAATGAAACTAAGAAACACGAAACAACGAAAGAAGTGCAATATGATTTATTCCCTTCTTTTTTCTCGGATGTTTAAAAAATCAATTGTAACGAATTCATAAAAATAGCGTCATGTAATTGAAATATTATACCGAATTTTGCAATCTCAAACACTTATCTAATATGAGCATATTTAGAGTCTTACTATCCATCTTATTTCCACCTTTGGCAGTCATTGACAAGGGATGCGGAAGTGTTGTTATAGTATTCATTCTAACCTTGTGCGCCTGGATTCCAGGAGTTATTGCGGCCTTGATCATATTAAATAATCCAAAATACAGCTGATGAATCAGGTGCTTTTTAAAGACCTTGGATCAATGGATTACAAGGATGCATGGGATTACCAAAATGAACTTTTTCAAGGTATCATTGATATCAAACTTTCAAATCGAAAGCGAGAAGTAAAAGAGACAAGCCCCAATTATTTTCTATATACTGAGCATCCGCCTGTTTATACCTTGGGTAAAAGTGGTGATCTTTCTAATCTCTTATTGAATGAAGCGCAGCTGAAACAAAAAGGAATCTCTTTTTTTAAATCCAATCGCGGAGGGGATATTACTTTTCACGGGCCAGAACAAATTGTTGGCTATCCCATCATCGATCTCGAAGAATTCAAAGCAGATATAAGATGGTATATGCGAAGCCTGGAGGAGGTTATTATCCGAACCATTGCCCATTATGATCTAAAAGGAGTAAGAAGTGACGGAGAAACCGGAGTTTGGTTAGATGTTGGAACTCCATTTGCCCGAAAAATATGTGCCCTAGGTGTAAGAACTTCAAGATGGGTTACCATGCATGGTTTTGCGCTAAACGTAAACACAAATCTCGGCTATTTTGACCATATCATTCCGTGCGGCATTAGAGGCAAAGCAGTGACTTCAATGGAAGCCGAACTCAACCGCAAAGTTCCGCTAGACGAAGTAAAACTATTGATAAACAAATACTTTGAAGAAGTATTCGAAGCCCAACTAGTTCCAAATAAATTATGATTCTTACTAAAATGAAGCGTGGCTATTAATTAGTTTCTTCGTTAAAATACACCTTGTAAAACTTCATTTTCTTTTCTTCATCATAGCCTAATTCAAGATATTCAGACGATGCATCTGGCGCCTCTACATCCATTTTAATCTGAATATGGGTATCCAATTTAATCTCGGTCTTTAACTTTTGCTTCTGCTTCTTAAGCACTGAATCTGAGACGTGAAATTGGTTCCTAATCAAGGTTTCTTTATCTGTTTCGAAAAGCTTCTTATAATCGTCAAACATGTTTTTTTGATCCTCATCTTCAAAAACTTCCTCTTTAAAGTCGTGGATATTTACAGTGTCATTCTCTTTGAGGTAATCAACTGTCTTGGCCAAAAAATGACTTTGTTCTTGTGTACTGAAATCTTTCTTAAGCACGTCATCGCCAAAATCTTTACACATTTCAATATAAGACTGTGTGTGGTTATTTTTATCGTCGGCTAATTTGACATTAAGAAAATTCTTAATCCAGTACTGCGCATCATAATTGTTATTGTCAACGCTTAAGACAACCATGCCTTCATCATCTGTATAATTCACAATTAAACAGCCTTTATCTATCTTTTTAGTACTAATTCCCTTTTGAACCACAACATCAAGGCTTTTCCCCTCCATATAGGTTTGAAAGAAATTGGTTTTACTCTCAATTTTAAATATGCCCAAGGCATTTGTTTGTACCTCATTATATTCAACCCCGTCAAAAAGAACAACAATTACATCTCCGGTTTTAATTTGTGCTGAATTAGATTGCTCATATAAGTGCAATAGAATATTCTTAGAAGCTTCAAGAAAAAAATCTTCTTCTTTGAAAAGTCTTTGCGTATAGCTATTTATCTCATTCAAATTGATATCAGCATGATGGTTAAATCTGAAACTCTCTGTTAAATTTCCAAATGGCTTTAGCAAATAAGGCAACATCAAGTTATAGCTATCTTCATCAAAAACAACGGGTGCTTCAGAAAAAACATTTCTCGTATCATTGAATTTGTTTCCAATTTTATGAATAATAAGTTTTGGAATACTTGCCTTAGATCTTTTAATCATCACATCATTTTTTAATGCTGCAATGATACGACTTTAGAAAATTTTAATCCAAAACATCGGCAAAAAAAATCTCACAATCATTAAACCAAGAACGGTCTTTGTTTGTGAGATCATATTTGATCGGAATGAGAATTTTTCTTACTCAGCATGGATCAAAAACACCTTTCGATCAACCTTACCAGCCTCCTCCCAAGGTTTCTTATAAACCATAATAACTTCTTGCTTGCCTTTTCTTTTTGCTCGAAACTCCCATATTTCATTACCCCCTGCACCCGTTATCGCCCTATCCTTTAAAACATAATCTACATAAACAGAGTCCAATAGATTTTCCTTACTCTGGTTTTCCCAGTGCCATGAATAACCCGTAGATTGATTTGATTTCAATACCACCTTAAATACTTCACCGGTTCGCACTTTCATCACACTACTTTGAAAGGAAAGCAAACTTAAACAGCTTATTGTTAAAACTAAAATACGTTTCATACTTGATAGAATTAAGGGTTAAAGATATGTTATTGACTATTATTTTATCTGTGACCTGACTTCAGATCAAGCTTTAACTGTTCTGGCAGCAACTTAAAGCTGAGCCTATGGTGATTGGTTGATCCAAATTCTCTTATGGCTTGTCTGTGCTCCTTCGTGGGATATCCTTTATTCTTAGCCCAATTATAATGAGGAAATTCAAGATGCAATTTCTCCATATAATCATCTCGATATGTTTTTGCCAAGATGGATGCTGCTGCAATACTCAAATATTTGGCATCACCTTTTACGATTGTTTGATGCGGTACCTCCCGATAATTTTTAAATCTGTTTCCATCAACGATAATAAATTCTGGTCTCAAACTCAATTCATCTAATGACTTATGCATGGCCAGGATTGAAGCATTCAGAATATTAATCTCATCTATTTCTTCCTGATAAACGAATGAAATTCCATACGACAAAGCCTCCTTTTCAATTATTGGTCTAAGCAAACGTCTCTTTTTTTCGGAAAGTTGCTTTGAATCATTTAGCATTTCGTTCTTAAAATCGGCAGGTAGAATTACAGCCGCAGCCACTACAGGCCCTGACAAACAGCCTCTACCGGCTTCATCGGTACCTGCTTCAAATCGAAATGTGGAGTAATTAAGTGCTAGCATGATTCTATCTCTTTTCAAAAATAAGGAAGACCAGACAATTAGGATGAAATAATATGCTCAAAAATTTTACCTTTGTCAACAATTAAAATAATCCATGCTAAGGAAACTCTCCATTTTAATTTTATTGTTTATTTCAGCTATCGGCTCAGCCCAAAGAAATGAAGGTCAACTCAATACTTTGGACAATAGATATGTTGACGAATATGGTGATACAGCTAAGATATATACTGATGAAGTAGAAATCGAGTTAAGTGACAAAACCTATTATGATGACTACAAAGTCATTGATTTTAAGTTAGATACAACTTTTGTCGACACGACACTCAGCATGAAAAAATACTATAATTTCAACCTTGAAAGGAAAGATCATTTCGAGCTGATGTCTTTTCATAATCCGGGCCAATCTTATAATTCGCTGGCTTATACTTTCGATGTAAACTCCACTTATCCAAAGATTGGTGCGAGGGCACAGCATTATGATTATTATGAAGTAGAAGACATCAAATATTATAGTGTTCCTACCCCTACTACTGAGTTAATGTGGTCAACAGTTTTAGAACAAGGTCATCTCCTTGATGCCATGTTTACTTTTAACCTCTCAAGACAATTCAATGCTTCTCTTAGTTTTAAAAGCATTCGTTCTCTGGGTAAATACAGACATTCTATAAGTGACCATGGATCAGCCAGAATCACGATGAGTTATCACACTAAAAACAAAAGGTATTTTATTCGAGGGCACTTGGTTTCGCAGGACTTGATTAATGAGCAAAATGGTGGGCTTACGGATGAATCTGTTGGTTATTTTGAATCTGCAGATCCTAATTTTAAAGATCGCGCAAGGATGGAAACAAACCTTACAGATGCCGAAAATTCAATTAGAGGGAATCGGTATTATTTTGATCATTTCTATGTGCTCTGGGACAAAAAGGACAGCTTAAAAAGTATTCCATCGGATCTCAAAATTGGGCATCAGTTTAATTTTGAAAGAAAGCACTATGAGTTTAAACAAGACAACGCGAACATCATGTTTGGACCAGCTTTTTCGAACGATATTTATGACGACGCAAAATACTCAAAGTTATATAATGAGGTTTATGTCTCGTTGAATTCTCCTATTACTCTAGGCGAAGTTCGGTTTAAAGTGAATAATTATTTATACAATTACAGTTATAAAAGTATTGTCATCTCAGAAGATGGCACTATCGATTCAAAACTTGAAGGAAACAGTTTCGCTTTGGGCGGAGAGTGGCATACTCAATTTAAAAAATTCAATTTAGATGTCGATGCTTCTCAGGTGGTTTCTGGCAACCTGACCGGTCATGCTTATTCAGCGATGGCCAGTTTTAAAACAGACAGTGTTTTTACTGCGAGCGGAAGAGTTTTCAGTAACAGTCACGCACCAAATTTTAATTATTTATTGAACCAAAGTGATTATAAAAATTACAATTGGCAGAATGATTTCAAGAATGAAGAGATCAATGGAATAGATGTCGTTTTTGATTCGGATAAATGGATTTATGCTGCTGCTCATTTGACAAATATTGACAATTTCACCTATTTCGACCTTGATGAAAACACAGGCCAGACAGCACCCAGACAGGCCACTGAATCTGTTAATTATTTTAAAATAAAACTGAGTAAAGAAATCAGATTTGGAAAATTCGCGCTTGACAATCAGTTTATATATCAAAAGGTGACAAATGGTGAAGATGTGCTTCGGGTACCAGACTTCATCACGAGAAACACTTTTTACTATGCAAATCGCATATTTAAAGGGAAACCGATGTATCTCGAGGCAGGTGTTACCTTTAGTTATTTCAGTAAATATCTGATGAACAGCTACAACCCATTAATCTCAGAATTTTACTTACAAAGCGACAGAGAATACGGCGGTTATCCGCTTTTTGATTTCTTTGTTAATTTTAAGGTAAAGACCATGAGAGTCTTTTTCAAACTGGAACATTTTAATTCAAGTTTCAGCGATAACAACTACTATTCGGCTCCAACCTACCCCTATAGGGATTTTGTTATTAGATTTGGACTTGTATGGAATTTCTACATCTAAAAATGAAATTTTCACAAGGCGCAGACTAACCGTCTTATCGAACGATATTATGCAGAAAGAATTTCAAATACGTGTTAATCCCGAAACGGCCCAGAATAAGGAATTATTAAATTCATTCGTTTCTAAACAATACAAGCTTCCTTTAAAAGAAATCCAACACATTGAAATTTTAAAACGATCAATTGATGCAAGACAAAAATCAGTTAAGATTAACCTGAAGGTTTTGGTATATCTTAATGAAACTCCTGTTATAAATAGCCCTGAACTTCCTGCTTATGAAGATGTTAGTAAGGCACAAGAAGTTATTGTTATTGGTGCAGGTCCGGCAGGGTTATTTGCCGCCTTAAAATTGATAGAACAAGGACTCAAACCAATTGTCTTGGAAAGAGGCAAGGATGTACAGGAAAGAAGAAGAGATTTAGCCGCCATAACCAAGCATCATTTGGTAAATGAAGATTCCAATTACTGTTTTGGTGAAGGAGGTGCTGGTACCTATTCAGATGGCAAGTTGTATACGCGCTCTAAAAAGAGAGGAGATGTTAATAGAATTCTTGAACTATTAATTGCCCATGGAGCCAACAAAGATATTGCTGTAAATGCGCATCCACATATCGGTACCAATAAACTCCCCAAAATAATCCAGGCCATTCGAGAAACCATCATCCAATACGGCGGTCAAATTCTATTTAATACCAGGGTTATTGATTTTAATATAAAAAATCAAGAGATTCAAGGAGTCATGACTCAAAATGGAGATCGAATTGAAGCAAATAAAGTGATATTGGCTACCGGTCATTCAGCAAGAGATATTTTTGAATTACTACATAAAAAGGAAATTTTTATCGAAGCCAAACCCTTTGCACTCGGTGTAAGGGTAGAACATTCACAACAACTTATAGATCAGATTCAATATCATTGTGACAGTCGTGGAGCTCACCTGCCCCCTGCCCCCTATAGCGTTGTCAAACAGGTTAACAACAGAGGGGTCTATTCGTTTTGCATGTGCCCGGGTGGTGTGATTGCTCCCTGTGCCACTGCTCCAGGAGAAGTAGTTACCAATGGATGGTCACCTAGCAAAAGAGACCAACCTACTTCTAACTCTGGAATAGTTGTCTCTTTAGAATTAAAAGACTTTGAACCTTTTAAAGAATTTGGTCCTTTGAGTGGCATGGCTTTTCAAAAAGACATAGAACAAAAGGCATGGAAATTAGGTGGCATGACACAAAGAGTACCAGCTCAAAGATTGGTAGATTTCACCAATGGAATACGCTCCACCGACATTCCTAAAACATCATACCAACCAGGAACAACCAGTGTAGAATTAGGATCTTTACTACCAGACTTTATCCATAACTCGCTTCAAGAAGGTTTTAGACAGTTTGACAATTCTATGAAAGGATATTTAACCAATGAAGCAGTCGTTCATGCGCCGGAGTCTAGAACTTCTTCACCCGTAAGAATCCCTAGAGATAACAAAACGCTTGAGCATGTTCAAATTAAAGGTCTTTATCCTTGTGGTGAAGGTGCAGGTTATGCCGGAGGTATTATATCAGCCGCCATTGATGGAGAAAAATGCGCAGAGCAGGTGAAGGGTTCGCTTGTGAGGTGATGAAACGTGAGGTGATCGGAAGTGAGGTGATCGGAAGTGAAGGCTTCACCTGCGAGGTGATCACATAAATTATGCTTCATCTTTCTTAGAAAGTTCCTTAATTTTTATTCTGAATCCGGCAAATAACAGGGTCATAAACGGACTCAACCAATTAAAAATAGCATAAATAAAATAATCATAAACACTGACTCCTAACACACCAGACTGATAGGCTCCACAAGTATTCCACGGCACCAATACAGAAGTCACGGTTCCTGAGTCTTCAAGTGTTCTACTCAAGTTTTCTGGAGCCAAATTTCTGTCTTCATAGGCTTTTTTAAACATTTTTCCTGGAACTACCAATGCTAAGTATTGATCGGAAGCCGTCACATTTAAGACCAAACAAGTTGCTACTGTACTTGCAAATAATCCAAATACTGTATGGGCCATCTTTAAAAGTGCATTACTTATCGTTGCAAGGGCTCCAATGGCATCCATTACACCAAAACCATGGCGCAAATAATCAGCCAGATGGTTCCTAGCATTCCATACATGCCTCCTGAAGAAAAGAGTTCATTTAATTCAGTATTACTAGTTTCTATCGCAGTATCCACTGTAATAGCATTCATAACTCCTTGATAAGCCGCTTTAAAATCTAACTGTTCAGCACCAGCAACTTTCATTACTACGTCTGGCTGAAAAATAATGGCAAAAGCACCACCTAATAGCGTTCCTATAAGAAGGGCAATCAAAGGTTGGGTCTTTCGAATGATCAATAATATGACTGCCGCAGGCACTAAAAACAGCCAGGCACTAATATGAAAAGATTCCTGGATAGATGATAAAATAACTTCAGTATCGGCTGTCCCGTTGGTATCAAAAGTAAAGCCCAATATTATAAAAACTATCAAAGTGACAGTGATTGTTGGCACCGTCGTATAGGCCATGTATCGTATATGTGTAAATAAATCTGTTCCTGCCATAGCAGGTGCGAGATTGGTCGTATCTGATAAGGGAGACATCTTATCCCCAAAATAGGCACCCGAAAGAACAGCTCCGGCAACCATACCTAAAGGAATCCCCAAGGCTCCACCAATTCCAACCAAGGCAATTCCCACCGTTGCTGAAGTGGTCCAAGAACTTCCTGTAGCAATTGAAATAACTGCGCAAATCACAACTGTTGCAGGTAAAAATATGGTAGGATTCAATAATTTTAGGCCATAAAAAATCATGGTTGGAATTACACCACTAATTAACCATGTACCGGCAAGAGCACCTACAAACAATAAAATTAAGAGGGCACCGGTAGTTGATTTGATATTGTTGGCAATCTCCTCAATCATACGTTTATAAGTAACTTTGTTAAAAAAACCTACAATCGCCGCAACGGCACCACCTAATAACAAGATAAACTGATTAGAGCCACTTAGAGCGTCATCACCATAGACAAAAACGTTATACGCAAGCATAGCGACTAGCGCCACCACTGGTAAAAGAGCTTCATAAATATTCAGTTCTTTATTCGTAATTATCTTGTTAGCCATATAAAAATCAATTGATTTTGTAATGTTACACAAAAACTACGACAATAAGAAATCGTTATTCAAGACGTATTTTCACTAATTAACTATTAAAACTATCAAACATGAAAAAATCATTTACTTATTTTTTACTTGGAGCACTAAGCGTTGGATTATTTGCCTTTGTATCAAACAACAAAGAAGAAGAAAAAGGATTTCACGATTCATTCACTGCCACCCTTAAAAGTGCTAAGGCTTATACCTTAGAGGTTGCAGAGAATATGCCTGCTGAAGATTACACATTTAAACCACATGATTCAGTTAGAACTTTTGGTGAGCAAATGGCACATATTGCCTTGTCGTCAAAATTGATGAATACAATGTTTATCAAAGGTGAAAAAATAGATTTCGACCCGGCAGAAGGAGCTAAGATGGAAAAAGCTGTTGGTGCCTCTAAAGAGGAATGCATAAAGTTATTAAATGCCAATTTTGATGAAATCATAGCAACCATTGAAGGCATGAGCGATGAAGATCTTCAGGCCACTTTTGTATTTGGTTTTGCGCCAAGTAAACCAGAGCTAACCAAAGAGCAAGGATTTATACTTATAAGAGATCATATTACCCATCACAGAGGGCAAGCCATTACAACCTTAAGAATTAAAGGACAGAATGCACCAGCATATCGACCGTTCTAATCTTATTTTTAAAAAAAATCAAGCCCATTCTCTATTATAGAATGGGTTTTTTTATGCCAAAAAGCCCCT
>RCNE010002301.1_pt1 | contig 10274 bp, 6 predicted proteins | sample 2041361 | NCBI WGS metagenome assembly RCNE01 (sample SAMN09708229, study PRJNA481090) | Marine sediment metagenome, whole genome shotgun sequencing project.
CTATTCAAAAAAGACATAAATCAACATAAAAGTCATATAATCAGATAGCTATGGATGATACAATTTTTAAAAAATTATATTTTATACATATATTTATAGGACAAGCAACCAATTAAAAGTAGTACTATGTTTACAAAAACCAATCTGATTTCAACAATTGTAGCAGCCATTTGGTCTATGATGGGAGGTTTTCTCTTATGGGCTGTTTTGGCAGAAAATATTATGACCAATCACATGGGAACGGCAACCGGAATCATGAAAGAAAATCCTGATTTTGGCATTTTAGCTATCGGATGTCTTATTCAAGGATTAGCATTTTCAGTTGTTTTTCGTAATTGGGGAGCCGATAAATACACCACTATGGATGGATTGAAATACGGGTTCTGGATTGGAGTTTTCGCAGGTTTAGGTAACAACATCATAGATTATGCAACTAGCAATATGCTAGATTTGACTGGCGCATTAATAAATGGCTTAATCTATATCGTATTCTTTTGCGTCATGGGCTTTCTAGTGGGGCTAGTTTATAACAAAGTTAAATAAAAGAAGACAAGGCAATCTAATGATAATGTTTGGAAGTCATTACGAGCAAAGCGAAGTAATCTGATTGTTGATTTCCAAATAGCAATAGATTGCTTCGTGCCTCGCAATGACGTTAAATTTTTAAACTCCGTATTCTACGTACTAAAGAATAAACACTATCGCACCGTAAAAATGAAAGATTGTAATGGGTCGAGAACAATATCAATTTTTCCTACCCCATTTTCAACTTTAAGGCTTTTTTTGCTTCCATAAAGTACATCTTCAACTTCATGATTTCCATCCTTTAAATTCCATTTTTCAATAATTTCTTTTGGTATTTTCAATTCAAATACACGAGAATCAGTAGCTTCAAAGTTGGAAACAACAATCAATTTTTCGTTAGCCCTCCATCTTACAAACGAAAGCACTCTATGATCATAACCTTCGGTGTTCTTTTTATTGTAATAATGAATGTCTTGGTATTCACCCATTAAAGCATCACTTTGGATAGTGAAATTTAAAAGTCTCTTATAAAAATCCCGCAGCTCAATCTCTTCTTTAGATAACTGACCACCATCGAATTTTTTATCATTCATCCAACGTTGGTGGTGAGGCACACCGATATAATCAAAAATAGAAGTGCGCGTAGGGTCTCCAAAACCCGCTTCTTCTAGTGCAGGCTCACCTACTTCTTGTCCAAAATAAATCATGGTCGGTGACGTAGACGAAGTTGCAGAAATTACCATTGCGGGCATTCCCTTTATTGCATCTCCTGCAAATGCAGTACTCGCTATACGCTGTTCATCATGATTTTCCAGAAAATGAAGCATGTGATGCTCAATGTCTTGAAGACCTTCTAAAACTTTCGGAATATGATCCGTCCAACCATGGCCTTGCATGATGTGTTTTAAACTATCATACATCTCAACTTTATCATAGAGGTAATCCATTTTTCCCTTATGAATATAATCTCTGTATAGCCCTGGTTGATACACTTCTGCCAAGATCAACGCATCAGCATTTTTCATTTTTATATTTGAATTCAGATAGCTCCAAAACTCAACCGGAACCATCTCTGCCATATCAAAGCGAAAACCATCCACCCCCATTGCTAACCAATAAAGTGCAATGTCTTTGAATTTCACCCATGAATTTGGGACATTTTTATCAGACCAGAATTGAAAATGCGCTTCAAAATTCTCAGCGCCAAAATGATCAGGTAGTTTATCAAAATCATACGTGCCATCTGGGCGAACACCATAATTTATCTTTACTGTTTCATACCAATCATTAACATTGGGTTGTGCCAAACGCGACCCATTACCGGTCCATTTTGCAGGTATTTCTTTGAAATTTCCATCAGAAAGTTCCTGTTTATCACCGCCTAACGGTAAATAGCCGTTTTCCCAATGAGGTACTTTGAACTCCTCCCCGATTACATAATAAAAGTTATTATCGCGGACGTATTCTTTTGAAGTATCATCTGAAGCTCCAAAAGGTTCTAAGCCTTCAGGGGTAGACTTTCCTTCATAATTTCGAGCGACATGATTCGGTACAATATCAATAAGCAATTTTAAACCCGATTGATGCGTGCGTTTAATTAGCGCTTTAAATTCTTCTAATCGCTTTTCAGGGTTCTTCGCCAAATCAGGATTCACGTTGTAGTAATCCTTAACTGCATAAGGTGAACCCGCCCGACCTTTGAAAATATCTGGGTCGTCATTTGAGATACCGTATTTCGAATAATCACGTATCACCCCGTGATGCGGAACGCCTGTATACCAGATATAGGTGACCCCCAAATCTTTAATTTCTTGTAGCGCTTTTTCTGAAAAATCAGAAAATTTACCCACGCCGTTTTCTTCTATAGTACCCCAAGGTTCATTTGTAGTATTTGTGTTTCCGAAGAGTCTTGGAAAGACTTGGTAAATAACCTGTTTTTTATCCAATTGGGCTGGTTTAGTGATAGTTTTAAGTTCGACTTTATCTGTTTTACAGCCTAAACATATTGACACTAGTAAAAGTACAATCTTATCGGCTATTTTCATTTTATCTTTTTTAAACAGATACTACTTCATTCGGTTTTAAAACTACCCTTTTACTATTTACGCGAATAGACATATCTTGTTGACCACCTTGCAGTTCAAATTTCGTTTCTTTTGCAGCTACAGTAACTTTTAAAATGCGCTTTCGAAAATTAATTTTAAACGAAAAGGCATTCCATTGTTTAGGTATTTTTGGAGTAAAAGACAACTTATCATCAACGACTCGCATACCACCGAAACCTTCAACGATACTCATCCAAGTGCCTGCCATAGAAGTAATATGCAAACCTTCTTCAACCTCTTTATTATAATCGTCTAAATCTAATCGAGAGGTTCTCAAATAAAAAGTATATGCTTGATCCATTCGATTCAACTTCGCTGCCTGAATGCTATGAACGCAAGGCGATAATGAAGATTCATGTACCGTGAAAGGCTCATAAAAATCAAAATGTTTTTCTAATTCTTCTGCTGAGAATTGGTCTTCAAATAGGTAAAAACCTTGTAAAATATCAGCTTGTTTAATGTAAGGGGAACGCAGAATACGATCCCAACTCCATTTTTGGTTGATGGGTCGTTGTGATTTAGGTAGGTCTGCAACACTTATTAATTCCTTATCTAAAAATCCATCTTGCTGTAGAAAGATTTCTTTTTCTTCGGAATATGGAAAATACATGTTCTTAGCTACCGATTTCCATTTTGCAGTTTCTGAATCTTTCAATTTAGTAACCCCTATGATTCTATCATAATCATCAGGATAACCATCTTTCACTTTCTGCAATTGTTCTAGTGCATACGTAATACACCATTTTGCTAAATAATTGGTATACCAGTTATTATTTACATTATTTTCATATTCATTGGGGCCTGTTACACCCAAAATCACATACGTATCTTTTTGAGTAGAAAACGTCGCTCTTTGATGCCAAAAACGCGCAATACCAATCAAAACTTCAAAACCCATTTCTGGGATATAAGAATAGTCACCCGTAAAACGATAGTAATTATAAATAGCGAAAGCAATAGCTCCGTTACGATGGATTTCTTCAAAGGTAATTTCCCATTCATTATGGCATTCTTCACCGTTCATGGTTACCATAGGGTATAAAGCCGCTCCGTTTGAAAATCCAAGTTTAGTGGCGTTTTCAATCGCTTTTTCCAAATGATTATATCGATATTCTAATAGGTTTCTGGCCACTTTTTGGTCTTTAGTTGCCATATAGAAAGGAATGCAATACGCCTCAGTATCCCAGTAGGTACTACCGCCATATTTCTCACCCGTAAAACCCTTCGGACCAATATTCAATCGTGAATCTTTGCCCAAATAGGTTTGATTCAACTGAAAAATATTAAAACGAATGCCTTGTTGCGCTTTTACATCACCATCAATGGTGATGTCACTCATCTCCCAAATTTTAGACCATGCCTTTTTTTGCATTTCTAGTAAAGCATCGAAACCTAAATCTGCTGCTTTTTTTAAGATTGATTTGGCAGCTGTAACTAATTCTGATTTTTTATGATTTCGGTCAACGGTATAACCTCCGAATTTATGAAGCTCGATAGTTTGACCTTTCTTGACTTTTTGAGTATACGCATGAGCAACGAACAGTTCTTTTTTAGTTTCTGATGGATGCTCTTTTAATTGCTTCCCGTCCAAATACAATTGTGATTGCATAAAAGTACAGGTCGCGAATTCGGTCTTCATGGTGTGCGCCGCAATAAAAGCTTGATTTCCTTCGGATGTTACATCAGTAGTATTCCAAAATTTATCATCCCAATTACTGTCTTCGTTAGTTATACCACTATCCAGATAAGGCTGCATCAAAATTTCTGCATCAGCTTGTGTTGAGGTAATTTCATATTTGATTGCCCCTACTTCATCGATATCAAGGCTTAAAAACCGGGTAATTCTAATATTAATCGCCACGCCATTAGCAGAAACAGCATTAAAAGAACGCTGATACCAACCTTCTTTCATGTTCAGCTCTCTTTTAAAATTAGAAACTGATTTGCAAGTATTTAAATCAAAAGCTTCCCCGTTCAGAATTACATTGATTCCAATCCAGTTGGGTGCATTGAGTACTTTTGCAAAATACTCAGGGTAGCCATTTTTCCACCAACCCACTCTGGTTTTATCAGGATAATAAACCCCAGCGATATAACTACCTTGAAAAGTTTCGCCTGTATATTGTTCTTCAAAATTGGCACGTTGCCCCATGGCGCCATTACCTATGCTAAAAAGACTTTCTGATGATTTTACGCTTTCTTTATCAAAGCCTTCTTCAATAATCGACCAGTTGTCTGGTTTTATATAATCTTGGTTCATTAAACTCTTAGTTTTTATTTAAAGACAGCAATCTGCTTGGGTTCGATGTACACATACTACTAATGACAACATATCACGAACCTTGTTTAGTTTTTTAAAGAAGATAGAACTTTATCTTTTTATTAATACCTCTAAAAAATCTATCTCGATTTCTGTAAAATCTTTGAAATTATAATCGGCCTCTGATAATATCTTGGCATCGCCTATTCCGATAGAAACCATTCCAGCTGCATTAGCGGCTTCTATTCCGGCAACAGCATCTTCAAAAACCACACAATTTTCAGGTTTTACCTTTAAATTTTTTGCTGCTATCAAAAATACTTCAGGATCAGGTTTTGCTTTAGTAACACTATTTCCGTCAACAATAGAATCAAAAAAAGACGTTAATTTCACCTTTTCTAAAATTGGCCCTGCATTTTTACTAGCTGAACCCAATGCTATTGGAAACTCGTTTCCTTTTAAATATTCCAATACCTTCGGCACATCAGGAAGTATTTCTGATGCATCCATATTTTCAATATATTTTAAATAGTCTTCATTCTTTTCAATCATCCATCGATCAAATTGCTCTTGAGTAGCTTGAATATTACCCATCTCTAGTAATATTTCGAGACAGCGCTTTCGACTCACTCCTTTGAAAAGTTCATTTTGCTCATGGGTGAACTCAAATCCTAGTTCTTCTGCTAAATTGCGCCATGCTAAATAATGATATTTTGCCGTGTCAACAATCACGCCGTCTAAATCGAATATAAATCCGGTTCCCTTCATTTCTTAAAATTGGTATGAATTAATTACTTGTAGATTCTCGTTCTATTAGGGTAGCTTTAATAACTTCAGTTCGAAAAATTTCCTGTTGATCCTCTATATATTCCATCTCGACTTTGTCAATAAGCATTTCAGCAGCTATTTCGCCCATTCGATCACCGTGTTGGTCAACAGAAGTAAGGCTAGGAGATGCATATTTAGATAACATTCCGTTGGTAAAACCAATAAATGAAATTTCTTCAGGAATTTTCATGCCCTTGTTTTTAGCAATACCCATAGCATGAATAGCAAATATTTCATTTACTGCCAAAACCGCATCAATATCGTTGGCTTCCATAAATGGACCTATCGTATCAATTTCCTCATTAAATGGCAGTATTAAAATCAACTTTTCATCAACAGGAATTCCGTTCTCTTTGAGTGCCTTTCTATAACCAGCTTCACGATCAGTACTGACATTAAAGAAATTTTCAGTCGTAAGTAAGGCAATTCTCTTTTTGCCAGAAGCAATCATTTTAGTAACCGCCTCGCAGGCAATTTCAGTATCGTTAATAAGCACTTTATCACATTGAATTTCATCTGTTACGCGATCAAAAAGCACCAAGGGTATACCTTGCTCTGTCACCTGTTTTAAATGATTAAAATCATTTTTTAATTGCGTTTCACCTGATAATGCCATTATAAAACCGTCAATACTGCCATTGGCCAACATCTCCATATTAATTACCTCCTTATCAAAAGACTCATCAGAAACACAAATGATTACATTATACCCTCTGCTATTGGCATACTTTTCAATACCTCTAAAAACTGTCGTAAAAAAGTGATGTACAATATCAGGAATGATTACCCCAATATTCTTGGTGTGCTTATTTTTAAGACTGACAGCTATGTTATTAGGTCTGTAATTGTAGAGTTTAGCAAAGGCTTGTACTTTTTCTGTGGTATCTCTTCCTATTTCTTCACTATTTTTAAGCGCCTTAGATACCGTAGAGATAGAAACTTCAAGCTCTCTGGCAATATCTTTAAGTGTTATTTTTCGTCGCAATCTTGAATTAATTTAAATTCTTCAAAAGCAAATTACCTCTTTCCAGTAGTATTCCTAAAGAAACGTTATTTTTTAACAGTATTGCTCCGTTCTGTTCACTAACCCCTCGTAAAAATTACCAAAATAAAAACATTACATTTGCAGGAATTTGTCAAATATGCTTTTTTAATATTACAAATATGCGAAAAGCTTAATTAATAGGATATTAATTATAATTAGTCATATTTTCAAAAAGTTATTAACACGAAACCGTTTTCGTAGTTTTTCAATTTCCGCGTAAACTCAATTTAACATTTTTTTTACATATTTTTAACGCTTGGTTTATAACTAAAATTTAATTAACTCAACTAAAATTAATTATTTATGAAGATTACGCTACTTAGAAGCTTGTTGGTGGTCGGGGCACTTTTGTGTTTTGGGCTTACACAAGCACAGGAAGTAACCGGAACTGTTTCTGATGCTAACGGTCCCTTGCCAGGAGCAAGCGTCGTGGTAAAAGGAACGACTACTGGTACTCAATCAGATTTTGATGGTAATTTTACCATTGAAGCTGCTACTGATGCTACATTGGTGTTCAGCTATGTTGGATTTAAAACAGCAGAAGTTGCTGTAAACAGTCAAACTACCGTTAATATAACCTTGCAAGAAGATGCTGAAGCATTAGAAGAGGTTGTAGTTATTGGTTATGGTACCACAACCGTTAAAGATGCAACAGGCTCAGTATCTGCCGTTACAGCAAAAGACTTTAATGGTGGTGTCATTTCTTCACCAGAACAGCTAATACAAGGTAAAACGGCTGGTGTAAACATTCAGCAATCGAGTGGTGAGCCTGGTGCTGGCATGTCGATAAACATTAGAGGTTCGAATTCAGTTCGCGCGAACAACAACCCACTTTTTGTTGTTGATGGTATTCCACTTTCTGGGGAAAACACTTCGCCTAGCGGAGATACAGGTAATGGCGCTAGTGCTGTTAGAAACCCACTTAACTTCTTAAACCCCGCAGATATTGAAAGTATTAGTGTATTAAAAGATGCTTCGGCTACTGCGATATACGGTTCAAGAGGTTCGAATGGTGTTGTAATCATTACTACGAAGAGTGGTAAGTCGGCACAAGGTGGAGTTATTGAATTTTCATCTAGCTTAAGTGTTTCAAAACCTGCTAATAAATACGATCTTTTAAATAGAGATGAATTTGTTGCTGGGGTGTTTAAGTTCAACCCAAATGCTGATTTGGCGACTACTGATTTTGGTAATAATACAGATTGGCAAGATTTCGTTACTCGTACAGCTGCTTCAACTAACAATAACATATCGTATTCTAATAACTATGGTAAAGGTAATGTTCGAGCAACTTTCGGTTACAGCAAGCAATTTGGTGTTGTTGAAAAAACAGATTTCGAACGTATTACAGGAAGAATTAACGCTAGGCATCGTTTTTTAGATGATAAACTAACTGTTGGTCTGTCTGCTACTATTTCAAGAGTTAACGATGAAACTGCACCATTAGGTCCAGGAGCAGGTTTTAGAGGCGATATTTTAGGAGCGGCTTATTCTGCCAACCCTACGTGGTCTGACTCACCAGCCTTTGGAGCTCAAGGTGGTCTTTTATCTCCATCTAACTATTTAGCGAACTCTCAAAACAGAACAAATACAAACAGAGTGCTTCTTAATGGTTCATTTGACTACAAAATAACTTCAGAGCTTAGTGCTAAGGTAAACTTAGGATATGACAAATCAGAAAGTGAAAACACTTCGGTTATATCTTCAGGAGTTAAAAACCTAGATGGTGTTCAAGATGTAGGTTTTGGTGTTTATAATACCTTAGAAAGAGAGAACAGCCTTTTAGAGTTTACATTAAATTATAGAAAAGAATTTGAAAATTCTAATTTAGATTTTCTTGTTGGTTATTCATTCCAAGATTTTAAAACTACAGGTCGAAATGCAGCTGGTAGAGGTTTTAGCAAATCAGATTTGAATGTTATGGGCAGACAGTTAAGAGAAACTGTCAACGGTGCCGCAGCTTCAATTAACGGCCCTTACCAACAGTATTATTACGGTGCAAACACTACCGCACTTCAAGTAAATCGTTTGTTACCAAGTGTAGTAGCAGGTGACCCGGTAGCATACGATTTTAGAAGAAATGTAGAAGGCATGGTTGCTGACACATTCGATAATACGGATGAGATTCAATCATTCTTTGGTCGTCTTAACTATTCTATTGCTAGCAAATATTTATTTACGGCAACTGTTAGAGCTGATGGTTCTTCACGTTTTGGACCAGAAAATCAATATGGTATTTTCCCTTCTGGTGCTTTCGCTTGGCAATTAGGTGAAGAAGATTTTGTTGGAGATGCAATTTCTACACTAAAATTAAGATTGAGCGCAGGTGTTACGGGTAACCAAGATGGTTTAGGATTTGGTAACTTTGTGGCTAGACAACGTTTTGGAGGTTTAGGCATTCAGAACAACAGCGAGGTGAATCAAAATGGCCTTGCCATTGTTGCAACTGATGTACCCAGTTTAAAATGGGAGCCTACGTTGGAATTTAATGTCGGTCTTGATTTTGGATTTGGAAATGACCGATTAAGCGGTAGCATTGACGTTTATAAAAGAGAAACTTCAGATATACTTTTGAAAACTCCACCGGCTGCACCAGCAATTGATCCTTTTCAATTCGGAAATATAGATGCAAAAATTATTAACCAAGGTATTGAATTTGCTCTTGCTTATGATTGGATACAGAAAGACGATGTAAACTTTTCTACTTCATTCAATATTGCATACAATGAAAATGAAGTTCAAGATTTTGGGGGCTTAATTAATACAGGTGCAATTAACGGTCAAGGTTTATCTGGCGCTTTTGCACAACGTTTTGCTGCAGGCCATTCATTGTTTTCATACTATATGGCTGAGTACACAGGGTTGGATGGCGCAGGTCAACCTACTTTTAAAGATCAAAACGGTGATGGCAATGGTGATGTTTTTCAAGACAAGATATTTGTTGGAGAAGATGCTTTGCCCGATATTACAACTGGTTTGTCTTTAAACTTGAATGTTAAAAACTGGGATTTATCTGCTTATTTTACAGGTCAGTTTGGTTTCTCAGTATATAACAATACAGCAAACGGTTTATTTACTTCTGGTTCGATTACAAATGCTAGAAACGTAACAAACGAATTAGCCAATAGCGCTGAAGCTGCTGGTACTTCTGCTGATGTTTCTACTAGATACTTAGAAAAAGGTGATTTTGTTAGGTTCCAAAACGCAACCTTAGGATACAATGTGCCTCTTAGTGGTGAAGGAGCTTTTAAAACACTTCGCTTATCGCTTACAGGTCAAAACCTGTTCTTGATAACTGACTATAGTGGTTTAGATCCAGAAATTACTGTTGCAACTGGTGATCTTGGTTCAGGTGTACCTTCAAGAGGTATCGACTGGTCAGCCTTTCCAAATCCAAGAACAATCACTTTTGGCATAAACGCATCATTTTAATTAAAAAAATTGTATATCATGAAAAGATTTAATTTAAAATTTTATTTTGCCAGCCTACTTTTGGTAGCAGGACTATGGT
>RCNE010002303.1_pt1 | contig 10269 bp, 5 predicted proteins | sample 2041361 | NCBI WGS metagenome assembly RCNE01 (sample SAMN09708229, study PRJNA481090) | Marine sediment metagenome, whole genome shotgun sequencing project.
TAGGAGGATCGTCGTTACCACCTCCACCGTGATCTGGGTCATCGCCAAATCGGGTGCCGAGAAGAAGACAAAGCCGACAGAGACCATCAGGCCGACGATCCCGATGAGCACCAGCGACAACAAGCGATTGCGGTGTTGGAAGACCATGCCCGTTACAGCAGCGATCAACATCGCCCAGCCGGCAATCTCAATTGCTCCCACCGGTTGCACGTCGCGGGTCGCCGCACCGACGGTACCCGTGCGCCACGCGTAATAGCCCGCGATGATAACAGTGACCGCCATGATCGCGCCGTAGCGCGAAAATGCACCATTGTGCAGTGGGAGCGTCAGCGCTTTGGCCAAGCGCACGATGCCTTCAACCAGGCCCTCGAAGATAGTCTTGGCCTCCGGTCGCGGGGTTGCGTCCCAGAGCTTCAACATCGGGTTGAACAGCGCCAGAACAATCAGGCCGCCGACACTTGCTATAATGGACATATAAAGTGCAGGAACCAGACCATGCCAGATTTTGAAGTACGCCTTGGGCACTTCGGCAGTATTGCCCAGTACAGCAGAGGTGATGCCTTTGACCGCAGGCTCTGCCAAAAACGGTGCCACACCGATGACAACAACCAGCACCACCAAAAGCGCTGGCGGCATCCACAGACCCGCGGGGGGATCGTGCGGCGCGGCCGGATAATCGTCACGCTTGGCCCCGAGGAAAGTGTGGCCGATCAGGCGAAAGCAATAGCCCGCCGAAAAGATTGAGCCGACCACGGCCAGAGTTGGTACAATCCAGTGATTGTCGCCCAGAACCGTGTGATAGGCCTCTTCCAACATCATTTCTTTGGAGAGGAAGCCGTTCAGCAGCGGGATACCTGCCATCGACAGTGCAGCCAGCGTGGCAATCACAAAGGTGATCGGCATGAGATGACGCAAGCCGCCAAGGCGACGGATATCGCGGGTGTGCGTCTCGTGATCAATGATACCTGCCGACATGAACAGCGCCGCCTTAAACGTCGCGTGGTTCAGGATGTGGAACACCGCTGCCATCGCGCCAAACGCCGTGCCGGTGCCCAGCAGCATCGTGATCAGGCCAAGGTGGCTCACGGTCGAGAAAGCAAGCAGCGCCTTGAGGTCATGCTTGAACAGCGCAATCACCGCGCCCAAGATCATTGTGATCAGACCCGCACCTGTCACGAGCCAGAACCATTCCGGCGTACCGGAAAGGACGGGCCACATGCGCGCCATCAGGAAAATCCCCGCCTTCACCATCGTGGCAGAGTGCAGATAGGCCGAGACAGGCGTAGGTGCTGCCATCGCGTGGGGCAGCCAGAAGTGAAACGGAAATTGTGCAGACTTTGTGAAACAGCCAATCAGGATCAGAATGAGCGCAGGTAAATACAGGCTACTCTCTTGGATCAACTCGCGGTTTTGCAGGATCACACTCAGGTCATAGCTCCCCGCGATCTGACCAAGGATCATCATCCCACCGATCAGCGCAAGCCCCCCCATGCCCGTCACGGTCAACGCCATCCGCGCACCTTGGCGCCCTTCGGGCAGATGCTTCCAATATCCGATGAGCAGGAAAGACGAAAGCGAGGTTAATTCCCAAAACACCAGCAAAAGCAGGATGTTATCGGACAATACAATGCCTACCATCGCCCCTTGGAACAGCAGCAGATACGTAAAGAACTCACCCATATTGTCCTCACGGGCGAGGTAAAACCGCGCGTAGGCGATGATCAGCAACCCGATGCCAAGGATCAGCGTGGCAAAGAAAAAGCCTAGCGCGTCCAGCATCAGTGTGAAGTTTAGCCCCAGCGAGGGGATCCACTCAGCGCGAAACATCACCACGTCGCCCGCCATGACCGCAGGCAGGTTGGTCATGAGCCCGACAAAGGCAGCAAGCGTGATCGTGAACGTCACCCCCGCACAGGCGGCACGTCCCGCCTGGTTCATCAAACCGGGCAGCAGCGCGCCCAGAAAAGGCAAGGCAACGATCAAAAGAAGGGACACGTGCGCTCCATACTGTTGGGGCCGAGAGGTCTTCGCCTCCTAGGCAGTCGTTTCGCCCCGATATGGAATCATGACGACAATTGTTTTGTACTCTACGCGGTAAATAGGAAAGGTGCGAACCGATACCAAGACGCAAGCGATCGGAAGTTTAGGTTTTTTATCAGATACAGCGTCCGCCATCGACTTCCATGCAAACGCCAGTGATCATCGAGGCCTCATCAGAGCATATATAACAGGCGGCATTGCCCATATCCTCAGGTGTGGAAAACCGGCCCAATGGAATGGTCGAGAGGAACTTGGCACGCATAGCCGGCGTGTCCTCCCCCATGAAAGATGCCAGCATTGGCGTCTCACCAGCCACGGGATTCAGCGCATTGACGCGCACGCCGGAAGGGGCAAGCTCGACCGCCATGCCCTTGGTCGCGTTGTTCATCCAGCCCTTGGTCGCGTTGTACCAGTTGAGGTTCGGGCGCGGCGACACGCCTGCAGTCGAGGCGATGTTGAGGATATTGCCCGCACCGCGCGCCTTCATCAGTGGCACGATATTACGTGCCGTGAGATAGACAGACTTGCAGTTTACAGTGAACACGCGGTCGAATTCATCGTCGCTGATCGTCTCCATCGGGGCGGGCAGATGTGTGGTCCCTGCATTGTTCACCAGAATGTCGATGTGGCCCCATGCATCAATGGCTTGCGCCGTCATCGCCGCAACGCTGGCACCATCGGCCACATTGACCGTAGCCACAATGGCATGTGCACCCATCTCCTGGCGCACCTCCTCAGCCATCGCTGTGTTCAGGTCCGCAATCATCACCTGCGCCCCCTCCGCTACGAATTTGCGCACGATCCCCGCGCCAAAGCCTGAGGCGCCACCCGTCACAATCGCTGTTTTTCCTTGCAAACGCATTTCTAACCCTCCCAAGTCAGTTCCAGTCTAAAGTCAATCATTACCCGTGAAACGCGGCCACCGTTTTCAAAGAGGTGAAGCCATAAAGCGCCTCAAACCCTTTTTCACGGCCGTGCCCCGACAGGCCCGATCCGCCAAAGGGCAATTCGACCCCACCGCCCGCGCCGTAGTTGTTCAAGAACACCTGCCCCGAGCGCAGCGCTTTTGCCAACCGCATCTGGCGCGCCCCATCGCGTGACCAAACGGACGCGACAAGGCCATAGGCTGTGCCATTTGCAATGGCCAGCGCCTCGGCCTCATCCTCGAATGGAATAATCACCTGAACGGGGCCGAATACCTCGTCTTGGGCGAGGGTATGGTCGGGCGAGCACCCTTCAAACAAGGTAGGTCCAACATAGGCACCTCCAGTGGGCGCATCGGCTACAACCGTTCCTTGGGCCACCATATTCAAATCAGCACCTTTGGCCAAAAACCCCTCAACGATCTCCTTTTGGCGCTGAGACACCAATGGCCCGACCGCCAGATCATCCATCGCTGGCCCAGCTCGCAATGCAGTATAGCGCGCGCCCATTTTACGCACGACCTCGTCATAGGCACCACGCTGCACCAGTATCCGTGAAGAGGCCGAGCATGTCTGGCCTGCGTTCTGGATGCCTGCGTTCACCAAAAACGGCAAAGCCGCATCGATGTCGGCATCTTCAAATACGAGCTGCGGAGACTTCCCCCCCAACTCAAGCGTGACAGGCACCAGATGCTCCGCCGCAGACTTCTGGATCAAACGCCCCGTCCCGACTGATCCCGTAAAAGAGATATGATTGACGTCTTCGTGAGACGTAAGCGCCGCCCCCGCCTCTGCCCCCAGCCCCGGCACGATATTGAGCGCCCCATCGGGCAGCCCCGCGCGGCGCGCCAATTCGCCAAATGCAAGTGCTGTCAGGCACGCTTCCTCCGCGGGTTTCAGCACAGCTGCGTTCCCGGTCGCCAAAGCGGCACCGACCGACCGGCCGATGATTTGCATCGGGTAATTCCACGGCACGATGTGCCCCGTCACGCCGTGCGCCTCGCGCAGGGTATAGACCGTGTAGCCATCAAGATAAGGGATGGTCTGGCCGTGCAGTTTGTCCACGGCACCTGCGTAAAACTCCATATACCGCGCAAGTGCTACTACATCTGCGCGCGCCTGGCTTAGCGGCTTGCCCACATCGAGCGCCTCTAGCTCCGCAAGTGCATCGATATTCTCAAGCACAAGCGCGCCAATTCTTTGCAGCACGCGCCCCCGTTCCACCGCAGTTGCGCGCCCCCAAGGCCCCTCAAATGCGGCCCGTGCTGCACGCACGGCACGGTCAACGTCCGACGCGCCTGCACGGGCAATCTCACACAAAACACTCCCATCCGACGGGTTGATCAGTTCAAGCGTTTGCGCAGCGTCACAAGGCCCCCATTTCCCCGCAATCAAACAATGGGTCGGGTCAATATCGAGCGGGCGCAGGGGCATGGTGACAGTCCTATCAAGTGATAGCATCGAGAGTGGCAAGGCAACGGTTCCTTGGCAACCCGTTTTCAACCTATGAAAAAAATTTCCGGCGCTTCCTTCTTGGCCTCCTGTCGATCAGCAATCAATCTATCTCAGTCTCAGCTCATGCAACGGCCACCCCTTGGCACGTCGTTTCAGACCTCCACCAGATCACGCCTCAAGTACGGGCACCTCAATAACCGGCGGCGCGGACCATACGTCCGTCTAGATCGAAAATGACAATGGATAGAGTTTTAGGTGGCCATGAATACTTGCGCATTGCGTACCCTGTAGGCGAAGGGTGCCCTTACACGGAGCAGTGAACTGTTCAGGGTTTCAGTCAAGCTTGGTCAGGTTGCCATTCTGCGGGCAACTTTAGCGATACTGCAAGTCTGGACGCTTCGTACCAACATAAGTTGCGCCTTTTTGGCCCATTACTCCAGTAAGAGGCTCATATCGGCCCCAGTACTTTTTTCGGTCTATGAACGACCTTTAAATTTACGCCCGCTTTTTCAAGATAGACATAAAACACGACCTTCAAACATTGATGTTCACACTGCTAGGCTAAGTGCCGCAGCAACATGGCGAGGCACTCGGCAATCTGGGAATTTTCTCGGACAAATATTGACTCCTCCAGACAAAGATTCCTACGCTGGTTCCACAAGGCGGAATGGCGTTTCACGAAATGCCATGGCTGTCCGACCGAACTCGCCACACCAAAGGCCAGTAGGTTTCAAATTTTTTGGGAGGAAAATATGAACTATATCACCGCTTCAATCGCTGCACTGGGCCTATCGACAACGATGGGTATGGCGCAGGATTTCGAGCTGCCAAAGCAGCTGAGCTGGACTGCGTACGGAACCGGATCAGCGGGTTACAACCAATCGGTCGCCATTGGCGCGGCACTCCAGGATGCCGCAGGCGTAAACCTGCGCGTTTTGCCGGGCAAGAACGATGTTTCCCGGACCGAACCGTTGCGCCAGGGTCGTGTGCAATTCTCGGCCACCGGTGTCGGCGGCAGTTACATGGCGCAAGAAGGTGTTTTTGATTTTGGTGCCGAGAATTGGGGTCCACAACCCATTCGCGTGCTCATGGCCAATAACGGGGGCGCGATCAACCTTGCGGTTGGTGTCGCGGCTGATCTGGGCATCGAGACCTACGCTGACCTCAAGGGCAAGCGTGTGGCCTATATCGTAGGCGCACCTGCGCTCAACGTGAACACCGCAGCCTATCTGGCGTACGGCGGCCTGACTTGGGATGACGTGGAGCGTGTGGACTTTGGTGGTTTCGGTGCAAGCTGGACGGGCCTGATCGAAGGTCAGGTTGACGCGGCCTTCGCCTCCACCAACTCCGGCAAAACCTACGAGGCCGAAGCGGGTCCGCGCGGTTTGTTCTGGCCCCCTATTGATCCCGCAAACACCGAGGGTGTGGCAGCAATGCAAGAAATCGCACCGTTCTTTACGCTGAACAAAGCGATGGTAGGTGCTACGATTGACGGCACAGACGGCTATCAGGGAGCGGGCTATGCCTACCCAGTGCTGACAGCTATGGAAGCAACCGAGGCTGATCTGGTCTATAACATGACCAAAGCGATGGTTGAGCTGTTCCCGAAGTATGACGGCAATTCACCGGGCATCGGGGGCTGGGCCATGGACAAGCAGAACATGGAATGGGTTGTCCCCTACCATGAAGGTGCGATCCGTTTTTACACCGAAGCAGGCATTTGGACTGAGGTTGCACAGGCACATAACGACAATCTGCTTGCCCGTCAGGCAGCCTTGTCCGCCGCGTGGGAGGCGACAAAAGCATCCAACCCTGAAGACTGGGTTGCAGCATGGACTGCCGCACGCCGCGAGGCTCTTGAAGCAGGTGGGTTCACCATCGTCTTCTGATCCTGACCAATGCCATAAAACCGGCCAGCCCACGTGCTGGCCGGTTTTCCCTGCCTTGCAATAGGCCTGTTCTGCAGTAGACAAGAGTGAACCCATGACCGATAAAACGACCGCTGCCCTTGACGCCAAAGGCATCGAGCAAGTTGCCATAGACGGTGAAACTCCGGCCGAGCGTCTGGCAGGGCCTGCGCGTTGGGTTGTGGTAATTGGAACGATCTTGTCGCTCGTGCTGGTGATAAATCAGCTTTTCAACATTCAGCTCTTCGGCATTGTTTTGATTGAGGGTCGCTATCTCTATATTCTCGGCGGCTTGTATCTCGCGCTGAGTTTTTTGATATTCCAAATGCGCGGTGGAAAGGGCGGCGTGCCCTCGTTGCTCGACTGGGCGCTGTTTGCAGCGTCCCTCGCCTGTACGGCGTACCTCGCACAGACGGCACAGCAAAACCTGTCCTCTGGTTGGGAATACGCGGCGCCCGAAACGGCGCAATATGTCTCGGTCGTATTCTTCTTTTTGATCCTTGAAGCCTGCCGCCGCGCAGGCGGCATGGTGCTGTTCTTCATCGTCTTGTTTTTTGCCTTCTACCCGACCTTCGCCGGTCATGTGCCAGATCCCTTCACAGGGTTCCAAAGCACGTTCATGCAAACCGTCCCCTATCATATCTATTCGGCCGAAAGCTCGTTCGGCATCCCGATGAAAGCCTTCGGTGGCGTTGTCATCGGGTTCATCCTGTTCGGCGCTGTGTTGCAGCGCACGGGTGGTGGGCAATTCTTTAACGACTTGGCGCTTGGCATGGTTGGGGGCTACCGCGGCGGTGCTGCAAAAGTGTCGATCTTTGCGAGCGGTTTCATGGGATCTATGTCCGGATCTGTGATCTCGAACGTGTTGACCACAGGTGCCGTGTCTATTCCGGCGATGCGCAAGACGGGCTTTTCCGCAAAAACCGCCGCCGCGACCGAAGCCTGCGCCTCCACTGGCGGTGTTCTGATGCCGCCCATTATGGGGGCTACGGCCTTTATCATGGCGTCCTTTCTGTCACGCCCTTATGTCGAGATCGCACTGGCCGCTGCCATCCCCAGCATCTTGTTTTACTGGGGCCTGTTCACGGGCATCGACGCATATGCGGCCAAGCGTGGCCTTAAAGGGCTGCCCAAACCCGATCTGCCGCAGCTCAAGGCAGTGATGATCGAGGGCTGGCCCTACATATTCGTCTTCGCCCTCCTGCTCTATATGATGATCGGTCTGCGTCAGGAATCCTCCGCGCCGTTCTACGCCACGGCCTTGTTGCTGGTTGTGAACCAGTTTCGCGCGCGGTTCCGTCTGAATATGCAGCGGCTTGGCAATATGATCGTGGGTGTGGGTATGGGCTTGGCCGAACTCACGGCCATTCTGCTGGGCGTCGGCCTCATCGTCGGCTCCTTCTCCGCCACAGGCCTTGCCGGTACGCTTGTGAATGAGTTGGTCTTTATGGCCGGTGACAGCACACTTGTTTTGCTGCTGATGGGCGCGTTGACAGCGTTTATCTTCGGCATGGGGATGACAGTGACGGCGTGTTATATCTTCCTCGCCGTGGTGCTGGCCCCCGCCTTGGAATCCGGCGGCTTGAACCAGCTCGCGGTGCACCTGTTCATCCTCTATTGGGGTATGGTCAGCTACATCACCCCGCCCGTGGCCTTGGGCGCGTTTGCGGCCTCTACCATGGCCGGCTCGAACCCGATCGCAACAGGGTTCGAAGCGATGCGCCTTGGTGGCGTGATCTACATCGCGCCCTTCTTCTTCGTACTTAATCCCGCGCTTATCGGGCAAGCACCCGCATGGGAAGTCGCAGTGGCCTTAACCTCCGCATTGATCGGGGTCGCAATGATTTCTTCAGCCCTACAGGGGTACATCAGCCTCGTTGGCCCCCTCCAAGGGGCGGCGGGCATGCCGCTGAGGATCTTACTCTTCTTTGGCGGGGTGCTCATTGCAAAACCTGAAACAGTGTTGCTGCCAATGAGCTATGCGGGCTCGTTTGTGGTCGGAGCAGCACTCTGTGCGCTACCGATGTATGTGGCATGGCGTGCGAACGCGTCGGAGCCTTCACCTGCATGACTGCCTCAATCGCGATAAACCCGCCCGCAGGTGCCACACCTCCAACTGAAACAATTGTTGCCCGCCTTAGGGCCAATGCTGCTGCACATCCCGAAAAACTGGCGTTGGTCTGTGGCGGACAGCGAATCCCGTGGGGCGGGTTCGATGCGCGCACCAATAAAATCGCCAACCTTTTACTGGGGATGGGCACCGCTAAAGGGGATAACATTGCGCTTCTGTCAGCCAACTCTGTCCCCTATGCCGAGTTGTTTATCGGGATATTGAAGGCAGGGGCCTGTGTGACGCCGCTGTCATCCATGGCTTCCTCGGATGCGCTGAAAAAGATGCTGGAGGATTGCGGTGCCAAGGCGATTTTTGTGGCCGAGCAATACGAAAGCCTTGTATCTGATTTTGTGCTCGATCTGCCGATACACCGCTTTGCGATTGATTTCGACCGTGCAGGCTACGCTGATTACGAGGTGGCTGTTGAACAGGCTGTGGACACTGACCCTGAAATTGCGCTGGAAATGTCGGATGCCTTCAATCTGATTTACTCATCCGGCACGACGGGCACGCCGAAGGGTATTTTGCACAATCACCAAATGCGCACCGCACAGATGGAGCGTGTAAGCCCCAACGGTTATGACGACAACGCGCGCACGCTGATCTCGACACCGCTTTACTCCAACACCACGATTGTGTCGTTTATCCCGACACTTTTCGGCGGTTCGACGGTGCATCTAATGCCCAAGTTTGACGCGCGCACCTATTTGGAGATTGTCGAGCGCGAAGCAATCACGCACACGATGCTGGTCCCTGTTCAGTATAAACGCATTATGGATGTGCCGGATTTTGACAGCTTTGATCTATCCTCCATGCGCATAAAGTTTTCGACCTCCGCGCCACTGCGCGCAGATGTAAAGGCGGATGTGCTTGCACGGTTTCCGGGCAAGTTGATCGAATATTACGGCCTGACCGAAGGGGGCGGTGTGACGGTGCTGGTCGCGGACGAACACCCCACCAAACTACACACCGTCGGGAAGCTTGCTCCCGGAAATGATATCCGCCTGATTGATGCGCAAGGCCGCGAGGTGGCACAGGGCGAAGTGGGTGAGATTTGCGGGCGCGGTCCCACAATGATGGCAGGCTATTTTGGCCGTGATGATCTGACTGCCGACTATATCTGGCGTAATTCGAAGGGCGAGGTCTACTTCAGATCGGGTGACATGGGATCCTTCGACAGCGACGGCTTTTTGGTGCTGTCGGACCGCAAAAAGGACATGATCATTTCCGGCGGCCTTAACATCTACGCCAACGATCTGGAACTTGCCTTGCTGGAAGATGCGGATGTCACTGACGCTGCGGTGATCGGCATCCCGTCTGACGCATGGGGCGAGACCCCTCTGGGACTGGTCGTGCTGCGCGCGGATGCGACAGGCAAAGGTGATGATATACTTGCACGGGTCAATGCCCGTCTTGGCAAAAGCCAGCGCCTGTCAGGGATTGTAGTCCGCGACCACCTGCCCCGCAGCACGATTGGCAAAATCCTCAAAAAGGACCTGCGTGCGCCGTATTGGAAAAAGGAAGCAACGTGAAAGACAACGAAAAAAACGAACAGATGAACGGCGCAGAAAGCCTTGTGCATACGTTGCTGGCAAACGGGGTTGATGTCTGCTTCACCAACCCCGGCACGTCCGAGATGCATTTTGTAGCTGCACTGGATCACATTGCGGGAATGCGTTCGGTGCTGGCATTGCAGGAAGGCGTCGCGACCGGTGCGGCCGATGGCTATTACCGTATGACCGGCAAGCCTGCCTCGACGTTACTGCACCTTGGACCCGGCTTGGCCAACGGTCTGTCGAACCTGCACAACGCGAAAAAAGCGGGCTCCGGT
>RCNE010002306.1_pt1 | contig 10263 bp, 10 predicted proteins | sample 2041361 | NCBI WGS metagenome assembly RCNE01 (sample SAMN09708229, study PRJNA481090) | Marine sediment metagenome, whole genome shotgun sequencing project.
TGAGTTTTGATACGGCGTTCCGAATTAAGTTGACCGTCAACTATCTCTGAGAAAGCCCGTATAATTCACAAGCGTTCGAACCAAAAACCGCGCCCCTTGCGGGCCCATCGGGTATGAATGAGATCGCGATATCCAACCAGTTTTTATAGTTGTCGGCGAGGGTTACAACGGGCCAGTCGCTCCCCCAAACCAAACGCTTAGTACCGAAGATTTCAAGCAGATGTGCGATGTAGGGGGCCAGTTGCGCTGGCGTCCAATCGTCGCCCGCTTCAGTTATCAGGCCAGACAGTTTGCAATAGGCGTTGCTGCTATTTGCGACGACAGCAATGTCGCGTGCCCAACTGTCAAATTTGTTGTTTGCGATGTCTGGTTTGGCACCGTGATCAATCACACAGCGCAAGTCAGGATGACGCGATAAAAGGCGGTGGAGCTGTGAAAGGTGGCTGGGCAAGACCAATGCATCAAACGTCAGATCGTGTTGGATCATCGCTTCAAATGCAGGGGTAAGGTCAGGGCGCAGCATCCAGTCATCATCGGCGATGTCCTGGATCATTGGTCGCAAACCGACCAGTTTTGGGTGCATGGCAAGCCGCTTAATATCTTCGACAGCGCTCGCAGCCGCAAAACCCACCCACCCCACGACCCCCAAGACAAATGGCGTTTGATCGGTGATCCTAAGAAGGAACTCCGTCTCGGCCATTGTCGGTGCGGCCTGCACCAATATCGTTCCATCGATGTTATGTTGGCGCAAATGTGGCGCGAGGTTGTCGGGCATAAAATCGTGATAAAGCACGTCCAGATCGGGCGTTAACCAATCATAATCACCGCGATCAAGTTGCCAGAAATGCTGATGGGCATCAATAACCATCAACCGATTACGCCTTTCTTAAGGATAATGTTTCCATACAGCCGCGTCTCTCCGGTTTGCACGATCGCGAATGCAGATCGGGCGCGCTCATAGAAGTCAAAGCGTTCTAACTTGCCCACGGTCACAGGGCTATCGGCGGTGGCGGCAATGATTGACTGGAACTCTGCCACAATCGGCGGGACAGCATCGGGCTCATCTACGACCTCCATCACCAAAGCGGGGCGGGGCACGAAGGGATCCAATGGAAGAACCATGAGCACGGCCTTCAGCACGTCGGATGCGCTGATCCCATCTAGGCGATGGCATCTCTTGCCTAGTGCGGTCGCTGGGAAATTCGCGTCCGCGATGACGATGTCATCTCCATGTCCCATAGCGCGCAAAGTCCAAAGTAAATCTGGGGAAAGGATCGGGGGAATATTAAGCAACATTGCTGACCTCCTGCGGGGTTGGCGCGTCTGGTCGGATCAACCCTTGGGTTTTCAGGTCAGACCATAGGGCTGCTGGAATCGGTGTTTCGAATATCTCGACGTTCTGGCGTACCTCGTCTGGGTTTGATGCGCCCGGGATAACAGATTTTACCGCCGCATGTCCCAAGGGGAATTGCAGGGCCGCCGCGATGAGGGGAGTATCATGAGCGATGCAAACTTCGTCCAGCTTGCGAACGCGGTGCAATATATCCCCGGGCGCAGGTGCGTATTCATACCGCGCGCCTTCAACAGCGCCCGTCGCGAGAATGCCAGAATTATACGGCCCACCCAACAGTATCCCCACATCGCGCTCCAAGCACAGCGGCAGGAACGTATCGAGGGGGTCTTGCTCAAGCAGCGTATATCGCCCCGCCAGCAGGAAACCGTCAAAGTCTGCTTCGCCCAACAACCGTTCACAAATCTGCCACGTGTTGACCCCCGCGCCGATGGCTGAAATTTTGCCCGCCTCTCGCAGCTCATTCAACGCGCGATAGCCGCCCTGGTTAAACAATTCGCGCAGCTTGTCTTCAACACCCGCATCGCCATGCGTACCCGCATCAATGTCGTGCAGGAATAGCATGTCTATCTTATCGCACCCAAGGCGCGCGATACTGTCATCGTAGCTGCGCAGGATGCCGTCGTAAGTATAGTCAAACACGATACGTTTCTGCGGCACATCAACGAAGGCTTCTGGGGTGACGTCTTCGGGCGCGCAATCTTCCAAGACACGCCCGACTTTGGTCGACAGCGTAAGCGCATCAAGATTAAACCGTGTCAAAGCCTCGCTAAATCGCATTTCGGACCGCCCCAACCCGTATTGCGGCGCGGTGTCGAAATAACGGATGCCCGCATCCCATGCCGCATCAAGCGTCGCTTGCGCATCGCTGTCTTCAATCTTGCGATACAAATTCCCAAGCGGTGCGCCGCCAAACCCAAGCTGCGTCAGGTTCAGGGGTGATCGTGTGCGCTGGTTCAGCGGATTTGCATGCGTCAATTTCATCGGGCGGCTACTTTTCTAGTTAGGGCGAAAATACTCGGGGTGTTGACGTTCTAGGGGTTCGATGCGGGTTATTAACTGGCGAAGGTGGAGCGACATTGCATCCCGCGCGGCGTTCGGATCACGGGCTTCAATACCGGCCAAAATAACGCGATGTTCTGCGACGGCTTCGCGAGGGCGGCCCTTTTCTGGCAAAATCAACATCCGCGCGCGGTGCAGTTGCAATGACATTTGGCCAGCCGTGAAAGCGACTTTGGGAAAACCGGTAAAGGCGAGGATCTGCTCGTGAAATTCGAGATCAGCCTCAAAGAAGCCTTGGAAATCCTCGTCCTCTACCAGTAATTTCTGCAACTTTAGATTTCGAGCAAGTTTGATCAACTGTTCGTCTGTGCGCTCTTGGGTGACTTTGGCAACAGCAGCGACTTCGACGGCTTCGCGCAGGAAACAATCTTCGCGCAACTCGAACAGAGAAAACTGTGAAACGCGTGTGGCCGATTGCGGGATGATGTCGACCAGCCCGTCAGAGGACAGCCTATTCAGCGCTTCAGTCACCGGTGAACGGGATACGCCCAATTGCTCGCACAGCTCGCCTTTTCGCAAAACGGAGCCGGGCTCAAAAGACATTGTGAGTATCTTATTGCGCAGGGCTGAATAGACCCGCTGGCCCAAGGGGCCTTCTAAACCGTTGATATCAAGCTTAAGCGTCGTATTTGGCATTCTTTTCATTCTCCAACTGACATGTTAGTTGACAGGTGCGTTAAGTCAAGCTAGCATTAATATAACGCATATGACCCAAAGTAAGCCAGAGGAACTCTCCTGATGAGCCAGCCACGCCGCATTTTAACGCTCCACCCGCAAGACAATATTGCAGTTGCGTTGGCTGATATTGCGGCGGGTGAGATCGACAATGCCACAGGACTCAAGGCGCTGAGCTCAGTCAAACAGGGTCACAAGATCGCCGTTGAGGCTATCAACGCCGGACAAAACGTAATCCGCTATGGTCAGACTATCGGACAGGCCACCGAAGACATTGCCACTGGTGAACATGTGCATGTTCAAAACCTTGGTATGGGAGAGCACACACAAGACTATGCCCACGCGAGCGGGGCCAAAGTGCTGCCCGCATCTACAGATGAGCGCACATTCAACGGCTACCACCGCGCTGACGGCACTGTTGGTACGCGCAATTACCTTGGCATTCTGACGTCGGTGAACTGCTCCGGTTCTGTTGCCAAATTCATCGCCGAAGCTGCTGAGAAATCCGGCCTTCTTGATGACTTTCCTAATATCGACGGCATCGTCCCGATCACGCACGGCACTGGCTGCGGCATGTCGGGCGAAAACGAGGGCTACGCGACGCTGTTTCGCACGCTGTCCGGTTACGCCCAGCACCCCAATTTCGGTGGTATCCTTTTGATCGGACTAGGCTGCGAGGTGATGCAGATTTCCGCTCTTGTGGGCGGACGTCCGATCCGTGCAGATGGTGCTTTGCGCTACATGACAATCCAACACGAAGGCGGCACGCGCAAAACCATCGAAAAGGGCCTCAAGGACCTACGTGGTATTGCCGAGCTCGCAAACACAGCAACACGCAAGCCCGCGTCCATCTCGCATTTGATGGTAGGTATGCAATGTGGCGGATCAGATGGATACTCCGGCATCACCGCCAATCCTGCAGTTGGTGTCGCGTCTGATATTCTAGTGCGCCACGGTGGCACCACGATCTTGTCCGAAACGTCTGAAATCTACGGCGCAGAGCACCTTTTGACCCGCCGTGCAGTATCGGTTGAGGTGGGCGAAAAGCTGATTGAACGCGTGCGCTGGTGGGAAGATTACACCGCACGCAATCATGGTGAGATGGATAACAACCCAAGCCCAGGCAACAAGCGTGGCGGGCTGACGACCATCCTTGAAAAATCGCTCGGTGCCGTCGCCAAAAGCGGCAGCGCGCCCCTGATGGATGTGTATTTGTTCGGCGAAAAAATCGACAAGAAGGGCTTTGTTTTTATGGATAGCCCTGGGTTTGACCCATGTTCAGTGACAGGGCAAATCGCATCTGGTGCGAACCTGATTGTCTTTACCACAGGGCGTGGATCGGTGTCTGGCTACATGCCGACGCCCTGCATCAAAGTGGCAACAAACTCTGAAATGTATGCCCGTATGTCTGACGACATGGACATCAATTGCGGTGATATCGTCAGCGACGGGGTCACCTTGAAGGACAAGGGTAACGACATCTTTGAGATGCTTATCAGCATCGCATCTGGCGAGCAGACAAAAAGTGAAGAACTGGGCTTTGGCGGGGTTGAGTTTGTGCCCTGGCAGATTGGCGCAGTGATGTGAACATGAGGAACGATATGACACTTGCGAGTAAAACAATTCTAATCACGGCCGCAGGCCAAGGTATTGGCGCGGCCAGTGCGCGCGCCTGTGCGGCGGCGGGTGCCACGGTGATCGCAACGGACATAAACGCTGATCTTTTGGCGAAATTAGACGGCGTCGAAGGTATTGAAACCCGCGTTCTGGATGTGACGGACGTGGATGCGATCAACGCGCTCGCGGCAGATCTTCCTGATCTGGATGGCTTGTTTAACTGCGCTGGTGTCGTTCATCACGGTACGGTCCTAGAACTTGATGATGCAGCGTGGGAGTTTTCGCTCAATCTGAATGTAACTTCAATGGTGCGGATGTGCCGCGCTTTTGTTCCCGGCCTGCTGAGGCGCGCCGAAAGCCAAGGCAACGCGTCCATTCTGAACATGTCCTCGATGGCGTCTTCAGAAAAAGGGTTCATTAATCGAACGGCATACGGGGCCACAAAAGCCGCGGTTATTGGACTAACAAAAGCGATTGCCGCTGATTTTGTCGCGCAAAACCTGCGCTGCAATGCCTTGTGCCCAGGAACGGTTGACACACCTGCCTTGCAAGGACGCATTGCTGGCGCACCAGACCCTGTTCAGGCCGAGAAGGACTTCATCGCGCGTCAGCCGATGGGCCGTCTGTCTACAGTCGATGATCTAACGCCGATGATTGTCTACCTGATGTCTGACGGAAGCCAGTTTATGACGGGGCAGCCCGTTTTGGTCGATGGTGGCTGCACGATCTAAGTGGATCGGTAGGCTTGGGAGGGTCGAAAACATGAGTTTTTTAGTCGAGATGAAAGGGATCCAGAAACGCTTTCCGGGCGTTCATGCGCTCAATGCAGTGCAATTCGATCTCAAGCCAGGCGAAGTCCACGCCCTGATGGGCGAGAACGGTGCAGGTAAATCAACTCTGATGAAGATCATGTCCGGCATCTATTCGCGTGATGGCGGTGAGATGTTTGTGGACGGCAACCCTGTCACCCCCAACGGACCTCGCGCAGCGCAAGACCTAGGTATTGGTATCATTCACCAAGAATTGAGCCTGATGCGTGATCTCACAGCAGCGCAGAACGTGTTAATTGGACGCGAACCACGCCGCAGTTTTGGCCGTTTGGACGAACCCGCGCTGAATGCACGAACCGCAGAAATTTTCGCGTCGCTCAATTTAGCAATGGATCCGCGCACGCAGGTCGGCAGCCAGACAATTGCGCGTCAGCAGTTGATCGAAATCGCTAAAACACTGTCCTACAACCCACGCGTCCTAATTATGGACGAACCCACGGCGGCTCTGAACGACGTCGAAATTTCGGAACTGTTCAAGGTTATCGAGAAGCTGAAAGCTGACGGCGTGGGCATTGTCTATATCAGCCACCGCATGGACGAAATCAAACGTATCGCCGACCGTGTCACAATTCTGCGCGACGGAGCTTACATTGATACCGTCGAGGCTGCGGACACGCCTTTGTCGAAAATTATTCAGCTTATGGTGGGCCGCGAAGTTACACAAAACGCACCTGAGATACCCGATACATCACAAAACCCTGTCGCTTTGGAAGTGCGAAATCTGTCGCGTGGTAAAGATGTTCGCGATGTCAGCTTTGATGTGCGCAAGGGTGAAATTTTGGGCTTTGCAGGCCTGATGGGCGCGGGCAGAACCGAGGTTGCTCGGATCATTTTCGGCGCGGACCCTCGCGAAGGCGGTGAGATATTGATCGCAGGTCAACCGGTCAACATCCGCAGCCCTCACAAAGCCGTCGAGGCAGGGATCGGGTATCTATCTGAAGATCGTAAGCACTTTGGCCTCGCCATTGATATGACCGTGCGCGCCAATATCCCTATGGCTGATTTGGGTAAATTCACCAATCGTTTTGGTGTGTTGAATGAAGATGCGATGAAAGAGGTCGCCGTCAATTACATTGATCAACTCGGCATACGCACACCTTCGGACACGCAAGACGTTCGGCTGTTGTCAGGCGGAAATCAGCAAAAGGTTGTGATCGCCAAGTGGCTGCTGCGCGACTGCGATGTGCTAATTTTTGACGAACCTACACGCGGCATCGACGTTGGTGCAAAGTCTGAAATTTACGCCCTTCTTGAAGACCTTGCAGCGCAAGGGCGTGCGATAATCGTTATCTCGTCAGAACTGCCCGAGGTCATGCGTCTAAGTCACCGTATCGCGGTGATGTGCGAAGGACGTCTGACCGGCATTTTGCCCGGCGGTGAAGCAACAACACAAGAACACATCATGGAACTGGCCACCCAGCGCGACCCCGCGTTGAGCGGCGCGGAGGACGTATAATGAGCGACACAACAGCAAATACCCAAAACTCGCCCCTATCGCGGATCATCGCAGCGGGGACGCATCAACGCGTGTTGGCCTTTGCCAGCTTGGTCGTGCTTTTGATCGGCTTTTCCATCGCCTCACCCAACTTCATGCAGACGTCAAACATGTTGGCGATTTTGCAAGCGACATCGGTGAACGGCGTTCTGGCGATTGGGGTTACCTTGGTCATCATCACCGGCGGTATTGACCTATCCGTTGGCACGATGATGACGTTTTGCGCGGTGATCGCCGGCGTAGTGCTAACGTATGCTGGATTGCCGATGATCTTTGGTGTCATTGCCGCCGTGCTGACGGGTGCTCTGTGTGGTGCATGTTCGGGCACATTCGTTGCTAAAATGGCAATTCCGCCGTTCATCGCGACGCTTGGCATGATGCTGATCCTAAAGGGGCTGAGCCTTGTGATCTCGGGGACGCGTCCAATTTATTTCAATGACACTCCGGGGTTTAGCGAAATCTCGCGTGGTTCATTGATCGGTGATGTCATCCCGTCCTTGCCGATCCCAAATGGGGTGTTGATCCTGTTCATCGTCGCAGCTGTTACAGCTTATATTTTGAACCGCACAGTGCTGGGCCGGTATTGTTTTGCGCTGGGTTCAAATGAGGAATCCGTACGCCTGTCTGGTGTGAACACGGACCGCTGGAAAATCGCGATCTACGCGTTGGCCGGTGCCATTGTCGGTATCGCAGGGCTGTTGATCGCATCGCGCTTGAACTCTGCACAGCCTGCTTTGGGCCTTGGTTATGAACTCGAAGCAATCGCAGCGGTTGTCATCGGCGGCACGTCGCTGTCAGGCGGTCGCGGTTCGATCCTCGGCTCGCTTATCGGGGCGCTGATTATGGCGGTGCTGACCAATGGTCTGCGTGTTCTGTCTGTCGCTCAAGAATGGCAAACCGTTGTCACTGGCGCGATCATTATTCTGGCTGTCTATGCGGACATGATGCGCCGCAACAAGACTGTCTGATCTACGAAATCACTAAGAATCCTGACCGCTAATGTGGTCAGGGGAAACGACAACCGAGGAGGAAATCACATGTTGTCACGTCGCGTTCTCATAGGTGCTCTTAGCGCATCACTCGCCCTGGGGTCGGCATCTGCCGTTACTGCACAGGACGAAATTTATATCCCAATGATCTCGAAAGGGTTCCAGCACCAGTTCTGGCAGGCCGTCAAATCGGGTGCTGATCAAGCTGCTGAAGAATTTGGTGTGCGCATCACGTTTGAAGGCCCAGATAACGAAACGATGGTCGACCGTCAGATCGACATGCTGGCTGCTGCTTTGGCGAATAACCCTGCTGCAATCGGTTTTGCTGCACTCGACAGCCAAGCAGCGATCCCGTTGCTGCGTCAAGCCGCGGACGCGGGCATCCCGATCATTGCGTTTGACAGTGGTGTCGACAGCGATATCCCAATGTCCACCGCAACGACGGATAACGTCGCCGCTGCTGCATTGGCAGCTGACAAAATGGCTGAGTTCCTTGGCGGTGAAGGCACTGTTGCCGTGGTTGCGCACGACCAGACCAGCCGCACAGGTATCGACCGTCGCGATGGGTTCCTGAACCGTATGGAAAGCGAATACCCTAACATCGAAGTTGTTAGCGTTCAGTACGGTGCGGGCGACCAATTGCAATCCACCGAGGTTGCCAAGGCAATGCTGACAGCCAACCCTGGTTTGGGCGGCTTGTTCGGTACGAACGAAGGATCTGCTATTGGTATCGTGAATGCCGTGCGCGAAATGGGCGCGGAAGGTGTGACCATTATCGGATACGATTCCGGTCGAGCGCAGACTGATGCTATCCGCGAAGGCCTGATGGCTGGTGCGATCACACAGAACCCTGTTGGTATCGGATACGAGACCGTGAAAGCCGCTGTCGCTGCGATGAATGGCGAAGAGCTTCCAACCATCATCGACACCGGTTTCTACTACTACGACCAATCCAATATCGACGACGCTGAAATTCAGGCCGTTCTTTACGATTGATCTAACAACTGTCGCAGCCCGACCTTTGCTCGGGTTGCGACACCCTTCTTTTTTCTCCGATGTCTGAGGACCACATGAAATTATTGCGCTATGGCCCCAAGGGTCTCGAGAAACCTGGCTGCCTTGATAGTGACGGGTGCGTTCGCGACTTGTCAGACCACGTTACAGATATCGCAGGCGCGGCTTTATTGCCCGAAACAATCGCCCGTCTAAAGGCGCTGGACGTGACTTCATTGCCGATCGTAGCAGGCACCCCGCAGCACGACTTGCGCTTAGGTCCCTGCGTCGGCCAAACGGGAAAATTCGTTTGTATCGGTTTGAACTACGCTGATCACGCCGCCGAAAGCGGCCTAGACGTACCGCCGGAACCAGTGATTTTCAACAAATGGACCTCGGCCATTATTGGCCCCAATGACGATGTCATCATCCCGCGTGGATCGAAAAAGACCGACTGGGAAGTCGAACTTGGCGTCGTTATAGGCAAAGGTGGTTCTTATATCGATGAGGCCAATGCCATGGATCACGTCGCCGGTTTCTGCGTTATCAACGATGTATCCGAACGTGAATTTCAGATCGAACGTGCCGGAACTTGGGATAAGGGCAAGGGCTGCGATACGTTCGGCCCAACAGGTCCGTGGCTTGTGACGCCGGACGAGGTTGGCGATTTCAATGCGCTTGGATTGTGGCTCGAAGTAGATGGCAAACGATACCAGAACGGCAATACTTCAACGATGGTCTATAAGGTGCCGCATCTGATTTCCTATTGCTCCCAGTTCATGAGCCTTCAGCCCGGCGACGTCATTTCCACAGGTACGCCTCCTGGTGTTGGCATGGGGCAAAAACCGCCGACTTACTTGAAGGGCGGGGAAACCGTGACGCTAGGTATCGACGGATTAGGGGTGCAAACCCAGAAAGTCCGAACCGCAAGCTAATTGCACTGGATGGAAAATAAAGGGAGCGGGTTTGCCTAGTGCAGATCCGCTCGGAAATAAGCGGATCTCCATATCTGGGCAGTATCGCGGAGCGATTTAGTCCTTTGGATGGTTTCAGCCTTTTGAATGACCGCTCTGGGAAAATCCACTGCACTGCCAAAAGAACGTTGCTGCACGTGCGAAGGCATGCTGCGTCAGCAATAGCTGCAAGTGCAAAGGGCAGCTTCGTCCCGCAAAGCAGACCTCTGGATCGGTTGCAACAAACGGCTGCTTTCGGGTCTTTCTGAGCGCTATCCGATAGCCCAGTCTTCCCTCC
>RCNE010002307.1_pt1 | contig 10263 bp, 10 predicted proteins | sample 2041361 | NCBI WGS metagenome assembly RCNE01 (sample SAMN09708229, study PRJNA481090) | Marine sediment metagenome, whole genome shotgun sequencing project.
TCCTTCCACTCTCCGTTCACCAAGTACCTGAGTCGCTTTGTCATACCGCTCTCCTCGTCGTTGCCGTCATCACGTCTCTCGATTTCTGTTGTCGGCGTCCGTCACCGTATCGCAGTGCGGGCGGTGTCGACGATCCTGTTGACCGAAGGGATCGCCACGTTCTCGACGATGAGCAGAACGCGTTCGTGACGCGCCATATGCTGGGCGATGTCTCGTGCAAGGGCCTCTCGATAGGTCAGCGTCGCCATGATGAGCCTCCATCCGCCCACAAGTCGGTCATGAGGACCGCCTCGCCGGGCTCATCGGCCGCTTCTACCGCGGCGGTTGCAGCATCGATTTCGGCTCGCGCTGCTTCCTCGATGCGATCGAGATCGGCAGCGGCGAAACCAAGGCTCTCCAACCTCGATCGGTAGATGACGAGTGGATCCTTGTTCATCTAGGTTTCGACCTCGTCGTCCGGCCCTTCGGCAGCCCTTTCGTAGCGTTCTCCATTGCATCGAGCAGAGGCAGTCGTTGACCGCTGATGAATCTGATGAGGGCGCCACCCCCGGTGCTGACAAATCCGATGTCGGCTAGGTCGACGAATCGTCGTGCGCTCGCAACCGTATCCCCGCCTCCGATCACCGAGTACCCGTCGGCGGCGGCGATAGCTTCCCAGAGGGCCCGTGTGCCGTACTCGCCGGAGGGGGACTCGTAGACGCCCGCCGGACCGTTCACGAGCATCGTTGCAGCTCCGGCGATCACCGTCTCATACGCCGCGACCGTCCGACTGCCGACGTCGATGAGGTGACGATCGATTGGAAGGTCGGTGACATCGATCTCGCGACGCTCTCCGTCTTCTTCGAAGGCGAGATCGCTCGGGACCTCGATTCGATTCCCATAGGTCTCCAGGAGTTCGGCCGCTCGCGGGATGAACGAATCCAGTGATCGGTCTTCGATGAATTCTCTGGCTGGTGCTCCGAGGTCGACTCCGCCTGCGATCAACATGATGTTGGCGGTGACTCCGGTGGTCAAGATCGTGTCGGCAGTGCCGTCGGCGAGGACCTTCTCCATCATGGAGAAGGCATCGGAGATCTTGAGGCCACCAAGCAGAAACACGCACGGGCGGTCGGGGTCCGCTGTAAGTCCTGACAAGGCGGCCATCTCATCGATGAGAAGTCGGCCGCCCGCGCTGGGTAGTAGTTCCTGGAACGCGACCATCGACGGGGCATTGCGGTGTGCCGTTGCAAACGCATCATTGACGTACACATCGACGATCGGCGCCAGATTGCGGACCAGATACGTGTCGGTCATCTCGGCGGGTGTGAGTTTCACCGCGGTCTCGAATGTCGAAACCTCTTCGGTCAGAAAGCGCAGATTCTCGAGGAGCAGAATCTCGCCGTCCCTGAGCGACGAGATCGCCGCGCGAGCACCTGGGCCAGCAATGTCGTCGATGAAGTCGACCTTGCGGCCCAGCTTCACTGACAGCCTCTCTGCATGTTCTCGGAGTGAGACGAGGTTGTGGTAGTCGAGAGTGTCGCCCTGGTGGGCGATGATCACCAATCTGCATCCGACGTTGACGAGATCCCTGATCGTCGGCAAGCTCATGTCGAGTCTGTTCTCATCGGCGATGTTCCCGGTCGCCCGGTCGATCGGCGAATTGATGTCAACCCGCAACAGCACGGTCTTGCCCCGAACGTCGACTTCGTCGAGTGATGCAATTTTCACACCACCACCTCCGTGGCCGGTTGTGAGCGTGGCCTAGGCCACGCCGAGATACTTGTTCGTCAAATCAACGGCTTCGAGACCATCTGTCTGCATCTCGAGAGCGGCACGGATCCCATCGATTGTCTCGGGGATGACCACTGGCTCCTGCGGGATGCTGATCGCGAACATCAGATCGTCTCCCGACGTGCCGACGGTCTCCTCGAACAAGCCAACCTCGTACATGTCGCCGCGGGGCTGGCCCAGGTACCGGGCGTAGTTGAACAAGGAGGTGTTCGTATCGAACCCGTCAGCGACTTCACCGGCTTCCCCTCCTTGGAAGACGGCTTTGACTCCGGCCGCCTGATACTTCTCCTTGTTCTTGGCACCAATGCCGCCCGGTGCTGAGTCGAGCATGATGTCGACTTGGCCAAGGAGGTCATCGAAGTTGCCCGAAACCGGAACGCCGGCGTCTTCGAGTTGGGTTTCGGATCCGGGCACCGCGGCAAACATCCGATAGGGCATTCCACGTTCAGCGAGAGCACGGATGGGGAGTGTCGCTGCGACGTCGGCCACACCGACGAGTTCCATGTCATCCTGGCGGGCTACACCATCTGCCAAGCGCTGCCCGATGACGCCGTATCCTGCTACTCCGACCTTCCCCTTGCTCACTTCTGATCCCCGCCCTCGTCTAGGCGGTCGCTCGCATCGCTGCGACGACCGCGGATCCCATCTCAACGGTTGAACTCGAACCACCCATGTCGCGAGTTCGTACCGTGCCAGCGCCGAGGGTGGCAGCGATCGAGGCTTCGATATGGTCGGCTGCCTCGCTCTCCCCGAGGTTGTCCAGCATCATGCGAACGGCCTCGATCGTTGCGATCGGATTGACCACCCGTTGACCGGTGTACTTGGGGGCTGAGCCGTGAATGGGTTCGAACATCGACGGATAGTCGCCCTCCGGATTGATGTTTCCACCCGCAGCGAACCCCATGCCTCCTTGGAGCATTGCTCCCAGATCGGTGATGATGTCACCGAACAGATTGGACGCCACAACGACATCGAAGAAGTCCGGGTTCTTGACGAACCACATCGTCAGGGCATCGACGAGCGCCATATCCGTCTCGATATCCGGGTAGTCGTCGGCCACGAAGTCGAAGGCCTCATCCCAGAACACCATCGAGTAGTTCAGAGCGTTCGACTTCGTGCAGTTCGTCACCCGACCCACAGGGTTCGACGAACCGAGCTTCGCTCTCTTTCGCGCCGCCTCGAACCCGTACCGAATCGCCCGCTCGCAACCCTTCCACGTGAACACCCCGGTCTGAAGAGCAAAAGCATCCGGCGTGCCACGCTTGAAGAACCCGCCAATGCCGGAATACTCGCCCTCCGTATTCTCTCTAACAACCAAGATGTCCACCGTCTCCGGGCTGGCCGTCACAATTGGGGAGGAGACACCCGGGTAGAGCTTGATCGGACGGAGATTCACGTACTGATCGAAACCTTTCCGGATGGCAAGCAGCATCTGCAGCGAGATGTGATCTTCGACCTTGTTGGCGTCACCAATGCAGCCGAGGAATATGGAGTCGAATCGACCGAGGACCTCGAGAGCGTTCTCCGGCATCATCGCACCGGTCTGTAGGAAGCGATCACACGACCAGTCGAAACCCTCTGCAGAAACCTCGAAACCATGAATATCGGCCGCAGCATCTAGAACCCGCACTGCCTCCTCCGCGATCTCGACACCCACTCCATCACCAGGTATCGATGCAATACGGTACGAAGTCATCAGGCCTCCTCAAGAGCCGTGGGCACATGGGGCGAACCCTGGTTCCGGGCGATCGCCCCAATCTCATTCTTAGACTAGACGGGGAATGAGATGCCGGCGCCAACGTCAATCGATCGTCGATGAACCTCATGCGATCGCGTGGAGATACAGGTATTCGCAATTCATGGAGGGTGGTTCTGTGCTCGGGATCGCTCCCCACCGTGTCAACCTCAGTGGTCTGTCCCGGGCTTGGTGGAGTCAACTCGCTTGACTCAGCTATGCGGCGGGTTGCTTGCGGTCGACGGTCGCGACCGGAGTCTGGTGACAAGCGACCCAAGTCCGGCAGGTCCGTGCGGCCCATGAGGCATCCGTCCACCGCTCTCGCACACCGGCGGCCTTCGCCGATGGCCCCCACGACGAGTGATCACCCGCGGCGCACATCGCGGCGGCGAATACGCCAGGGATGTTCGTGGCGTATTCGCTGTCGTTGGCAGCCCTACGGCCGACAGCCTCACGGCTGCCCATGGCTGGGGACAGTACTCCTACGACGGCAACCTCTTCCGTCCGCGAGTCACTCATGCGTGTATCAACGCAGCCGAAGGCACCGCAACGGCGTGGGGTCCCGCCAAGGTCAAGGCTGGATCGTTCGACGTTTGGGATGGGGAGACGCTCGTTCGCAAAGACAAGGCGTACGCCGTCCTGTCTCTCCTCAACAGTGGAGATGGCGCCGTTTTGGCCCGTGCGGGGATCGAAGCTGACTTCCTTTCGACGACCATCCTCGAGTAGACGTCAACGATGAACGCCACATAGACCCATCCCGTTGAGGTTCTGACGTAGGTCAGAGCCGCCGAGCAGAGTCGGTTCGGGGCCGACGCTTTGAAGCGGCGCTTCACCTGACGGCGCCCGCCCACCTTGTTTCTCGCCGATTGTTTGTAGATCCTCGCGAGAAGGATCGGGGCTCTGGAGTTGCTGCCGTCAGCGATGCATGTCGGTGAGCCAGTCGGGGGAGCGGATGATCCCCGGTTGACGTTGATTCCGGCAGGTCTCGATCGGGCAGCAGAATCATCGTGTCCAGTGGAAGCGATCCATACTCGCGGATAGTCCCGGTCGACGACCTGGGGGAGAAACTTGAGAAACATCAATACCAAACGGGACAGTATGGTATTGTATTGAGCGTGATGACCAATCCAGATTCAATTCAGACACGGCGAGGGCGTCCCCGTGACCCGGCCGTCGATCGAGCCATCCTTGAATCGGCCCGAGCGGTTCTGGCGCTCCGGGGATTCACCGGTACCTCGATGGATGAGATCGCCAGGACGGCCGGGGTCGGCAAGGACACGCTGTATCGGCGCTGGAGGTCCAAAGAGATGCTCGTGCAGCATCTTCTCACGGTGCTGTCCGCCGAGAACGCTCCCGTGTCGGAGAATGAAGACCCCAGGTACGCGCTGTTCATCTTCCTCCAGGACATCGTACGCCTCAATACGCGTTCGGACTTCGGTGCGATCCTTGCCGGGATTGTCGGGGAGTCAGCGCGAAACCCAAAGATGGCCACGGCGTTCCACCAGTTCTGGAGCGAGCGTCGCGCCATCGCCGGCGGCATCGTCCGCGGGATTGTCGATCCGGTCACACCGGATCAAGAGATCGACCGGATCCTGGACCACATCCTCGGTCCCATCTACTACCGCCTGCTCCTTTCCGGAGACCCGATCGATGATGAGTACCTGTGGGATCTCATCATCGAAGTCCCGTGGTCTACCGGTGACCTAGAGAACCAAGAGAAAACCGCATGAAAAGGATGACCATGAACACACAGGAACACATTGTTGCCGTTGTCGAACCGACCCTCGACGGGGAATCGACGCTTGACATCGCACACCAGGTCGTGAGTCGGGGAGGGCGAGCCACCGTTGTTGTAGTCGTGACCCGCAAGACCATGAGCGATGTTCAGGCTTTTGCCGAATCTGAGAGACTCACGGTTCCGGATGCGAGTGAGATCTACTTCGAGCGATTGGCCGAGCTGTACACATCGCGTGTTGGCGGTACCGACACGTCGGCGGTTGTCACTGAGAGCGCATCCTCAGGCAAGATCGTATTCGAGACCGCTGCACGCGTTAGCCCAACATCCATCGCGATGCCACAACGATTGGCAAGCCGACGCGGATGGCGGGGTTCCGTCGCCCGGTCCCAGGTGCCGGTCCTGATCGCACCTCCGAGAACTGTCGCTGCCTGACTCTCGGGGCTCTGGCGTAGTTTTCGGCAGCATCGTGCCGTTTCCTACGCCAGACGCCTGCAAAGTGGCAGGGAGTGCCGTGCGCCTCTAGCGGGAATGCAGACGGGGCGGGATGCTGAGGGCTGAATCGTCCCAGGAGATGGATCGCCATGCGCCCGCACTACTTGACCGCACTGTTCTCACCGAAGTCAGTCGCTATGTTCGGTGCCAGCGACCGCACTGATTCCGTTGGCGAAATCGTTTTCAGGAACCTGCTCGAGGGCGGATTCGAAGGTGAGATCTACCCGATCAATCCGGCCCGCGACGAGATCCAAGGCCAGAAGGCGTACGCCGATCTCGAATCGATCGATCGACCCATCGACCTTGCCGTCGTGGCGACCCCTGCGGCAACGGTTCCAGCCATTGTCGAAGACTGTGGGAAGCACGGCGTCAAGGCGATGATCATCTTATCGGCCGGCTTCCGTGAGATCGGCGGACCCGGTCGGGCACTCGAGCGCAAGGTTGTGGACCTCGCGCGCTCATACGGTATCCGGTTCCTTGGCCCGAACTGTCTAGGGCTCATACGCCCGAGCGTCGGCTTGAACGCCACGTTCGGTAACAACAACGCGGCCGAGGGCGGGATCGCTCTGGTGTCTCAGTCCGGAGCGTTGTGCACCGCGATCCTTGACTGGGCTGAGAATCGCGATGTTGCCTTCTCCGCTGTTGTCTCCACAGGCATCGGTGCCGACCTCAGTTTCGGTGACATTCTCGACTACCTCGCGTTGGATCCGAAGACGAAGAGCATCATCTTGTACGTCGAGGGTGTGAGTGACGCTCGGCGATTCATGAGCGGGATGCGCGCCGCTGCCCGAGCGAAACCCGTAATCGTCATCAAAGCCGGTCGCCATTCCGCAGGTGCCGCCGCCTCGATGTCCCATACCGGGGCCCTCGTCGGCGGCGACGAGGCGTTCAGCGCGGCGGTCAACCGATCGGGCGTTGTGCGGGTGGACACCATCAGCCAGGTGTTCGCAGCGGCAGGCACGCTCTCGTCGCGCTATCGGAGCAGCGGAAGCCGCATAGCGATCGTCACCAACGCAGGTGGACCGGCCGTCCTCGCTGCCGACCATTTCGCAGAGGTCCAACTCGAACTGGCCGAACTGAGCGAAGAGACAATCAAGCGCCTCAATGCTGCATTGCCGCCGACATGGTCGCATCGGAATCCTGTAGACATCATCGGGGACGCCCCGCCCGAGCGCTATAAGGAAGCCATCGACATCTGCCTCCAGGATCCCGACGTCGACGGCGTGCTCGTCATTCTCACGCCACAGGCGATGACCCGTCCCCTGGATGCGGCCGAAGCAGTGGTCAACGCGGCCGATCACAACGAGAAGCCGATCGTCGCCTCGTGGATGGGAGGGTCTCAGGTCAATCCCGCACGCCAGGCATTTCGTCAAGCGAAGATACCGACGTTCAACACGCCGGAGGCGGCGGTCGACGCCTTCCACTACCTCGCCTCATACCGATCCAATCAGAAGATGCTGCTGCAAACACCGGGACGACTGCCGCTCCACCACGAGGAGCCGAATATCGAGGCCGCCCGCCTCATCATCGAGAGCGCTCTCGTTGAGAAGAGGGCGGTGCTGACCGAACCCGAATCGATGGCGCTTCTTGATGCATTCCGCGTTCCGACCGTCCGCAACGGCATCGCCCGATCTGCCGAAGAGGCGCTGATCGTTGCCGTGTCCATGGGGTTCCCGGTTGCGATGAAGATCTACTCGGAGGACATCTCCCACAAGTCCGATGTCGGCGGCGTTGAACTCGGCATTCAGAACGCAGCGGATGTGCGAGGCGCCTACATCGAACTGATGGAGCGGGTCCAGAAGGCCCGGCCGGAGGCCGTTCTTCTGGGAGTCACAATCGAGCAGATGCGCCGCACGCCGAGCGCTCGAGAGGTCATGATCGGGGTGATCAATGACCCGGTGTTCGGGCCTGTGATCAGCTTCGGACTCGGGGGAACCTGGGTCGAGGTGATGGAAGACATCGCCGTGGCCCTTCCGCCGCTCAACAAGCGTCTCGCCCAGAGCCTCATCTCGCGAACCAAGATCGCCAAGTTGCTCGACGAGTTTCGGCACCTTCCATCGGCTGATGTCGATGCTTTGGTCGACGTGTTGCTGCGAGTGTCCAGCATGGCGTGCGAGCTCCCATGGCTCCAGGAGATGGACATCAATCCGCTGTTCATCGACGAGCAGGGCATCGTTGCGGTCGATGCCCGGATTGTTGTCGGTGTGCCAAGCCCCTCGACCGACCCCTACCACCACATGGCGATTCACCCCTATCCGTCCGATCTGGAGACGCGCGTCCAGCTCCCCGACGGTACCGAAGTGACGATCCGGCCTATTCGGCCCGAAGATGCCGAGATCGAGGCGGACTTCGTACGGGGCCTGTCCGACGAGGCGAAGTACTTCCGCTTCATGCACGCGCTCGATGAGCTGACACCCGAGATGCTCGTCAGGTTCACTCAGATCGACTACGACCGGGAGATGGCGTTGATCGCTACGACCCGTGAAGGCGGAACCGAAGTCGAGCACGGCGTGGTCCGGTACGTCACGAATCCCGACCTTACGAGCTGCGAGTTCGCTCTGGTCATCTCAGAAGAGATGCGTGGCCACGGGATCGGGCAACGGATGCTCAAACGACTCATGGAGGTTGCTCTCTCCCGGGGACTCGATCTGATGGAAGGCGAGGTCCTCGCCGAGAATCACCGGATGCTCGACATGGTCAAGTCGATGGGGTTTCAGATCCAGACCGCGCCGGATGATCCCGGCGTCAAATTCGTCTGGAAGGAACTCTGACCGGCGGTCGAGCAGGATCCGCCGGATCCCACGCGAGAGAGTCGCTCGACGCTTTCGATGAAGGCCGTCCCGGGAATCTGATGTGACCGCCGCGTGTTGACACGCGTCATACCCCGTGAAGAGGATGCTGGCACACGGGTACCACTCGTACATATCAGCGATCTAGCAGGGGCGTCATCATGAGGAAAACGAAGCTGTTCATTGCGGTGGGAGCCTTCGCTCTGCTCGCCGGGGCGTGTTCGAGCGGAGCGGATGGCGCCGCGGAAGTGCGGCCATTCTCCGACGTCCAAGCCACGGATGCCACCTTCGAGAACGACCCCACATTCCCCGGCAGGGGGATCCTGCGAGTCGACACCACCGAACCCATGATCTGTGCGATCGTCTGGGGTGAGACTGAGGACCTCGGCAGCTTCAACAACTCACTGGACATGAACGGCACCGGCATCGTCGAGCACAACGTCCTGCTGCCGGGGGCAGAGGCCGGACAGACCTACTTCTACCGATTGCAGGGATCCGCGGCCGATGGAACCCTCTACCAGAGCGAGTTGCTGACGTTCACCCTTCCACCCGACGATGGTGTGAACTCGGATGACGCAAGCGCCGATCACGGTGTGAATGTTGTCGAAGGGGCAACCGTTGTCGAGGTCAGCAGTGAATTCAGCGCATCCTGGTCCGGGGCGAATGCGGTCGATGGCGATCTCAATACCGAGTGGTCGAGCGCAGGGGATGCCGACGATGCGTTCATCACCGTCGACCTGGGCTCTGCACAGGAGATCGCCGGCGTAGAGTTCCTCACCAGGACGATGGCAGACGGCTCAGCCACGACCGAGACATTCTTCGTTGTCGTGGACGACGGCGATCGTTTGGGACCGTTTGTTGCAGGGAATCCGGCGAACCCCGTGCTCAACGAGGTGTCTTTCACCGGCCAGGTTCTCCGGTTCGAAGTTCAGGACACCAGCGGTGGCAACACGGGAGCCATCGAGATTCGCGCCTTCGCTTCGGCTGGCATGTCCGACGGGTGATTCGGGCGTTTCGGGCTATCGTCGACTGAGTGATCCAGGTCCAACCAGTCCCGAACGTCGGCAGCGCTCTGGCGTTCGCCGCGGAGCGAGTGGCGCTGCCGGTCGAGACGATGCATCAAGTGATCGCAGGACACTGGTTCGGTCCACTTGGAGCCGTCGGTGCGCCGGTCCGGAAGTTGAATGACATACTGATGACCGCGGCCTACGGGTCTGTGCGCCTTGGTGCCGACGCCGTGGGAGTTGGTCTCGACGAGCTGATCACGATTGATCGAGGTGTATCGGACCCGGTCCAGGCGTTTGTGAACGGTCTGTGGGGTGACGATCTCGGCCGACACGAGGACCGATTGGAGATCACGATGGCCATCCGTGACCACGGGGGAGCGCCGGTGATGATCGGGCCAGATCTGGCTGTGGCCTTTCCGGCCGCCACGCCACGCCTGGTCGTGCTCGTCCACGGTCTCGTCGAGACGGAGCAGTGCTGGTCCGGCCCCGCGACGGAACCTGGTCTGGCACAAGCACTCGAGAACGATGCCCGGCTCACGCCCGTCTCGATCCGGTACAACTCCGGTTTGCGCGTGTCGAACAACGGGGAGCTGTTGGCATCGTTGCTTGAAGACGTCTACTCCGCGTGGCCGGTTCCAGTGCAGTCGATCGCCCTGGTTGGCCACTCGATGGGTGGCCTAGTCGTCCGCAGCGCCTGCGAAGCTGCTCGCGCCGCCGGTCACGGATGGATCG
>RCNE010002309.1_pt1 | contig 10260 bp, 6 predicted proteins | sample 2041361 | NCBI WGS metagenome assembly RCNE01 (sample SAMN09708229, study PRJNA481090) | Marine sediment metagenome, whole genome shotgun sequencing project.
AGGGTCGAAGTTTGCGGGCAAATAATCGGCCGCGTTAAAACCCAAATTGATTTCTTCTTGCTCGTCAACATATTCCACGACATTAAGATCGACATACAATTTGTACGGGTCAAAACCCTCGGGAAGGTATTTGGCGGTGTCAAAACCAAGTTCGATTTGCTCCTCCTCATCAATATAATTTATACCTTTAATATCTGATGGATCTGCGTAAGGGTCGAAGTTTGCGGGCAAATAATCGGCCGCGTTAAAACCCAAATTGATTTCTTCTTGCTCGTCAACATATTCCACGGCTTTAAGATCGACATACAATTTGTACGGGTCAAAACCCTCGGGAAGGTATTCGGTGGCGTCAAAACCAAGTTCGATTTGTGGTTCTTCTTCAATAAAGACGATTTCGTTAAGGTCTAGATCTGCATTTTCTTTGCAATCAGTATCCGAACCTATTACAATCGATTTTGACCAAATGATCGTCTCGGCCGTTTCAAAATTCGCTGCCATCATATCCTGTGAAACATCTGAAGTAACATAAGCAGTTTGAGTCTCTGTACAGTTTTTTACATTCCCCTGTGCTGCGGGTGCACTGCCGAGCAGCGTCAGTCCGCATATTAGTATTAATTTGTTCATTTTTAGATTGATTTAATTGTTCTATGAAATTGATTTTTTGTCTTTTGTTGTTAATAAGACTTCTCAAAAAACGAAATGTTACTTTGCTTGGGAAACTTTTAACAGTTTTTGGTCCTTTTTAGCATTATTTTTAGAATCATACTTTCTTTATCAATGCTTTAATAAAGATCTGCCATATTTTTCTTCATAGTCTCGATTAGTGCCAAGTTTGCTACGCCATAGTATCGTGTAGATACTTTTTCCTAAAAGCCTGTACCACCTTATCAGCTTGCTTTGTTACTCTTATTTTCATTTCAATCATGGCCTATTTGATAGTGTTCTATAATAAAATTAGAGCTACCCTTTTTTTTCCTTGACCCATTCTATATACCATCATTTGATATTCTTTAATGATACATTTTATTAATATTGATAATTGAGGTTGAATGGGTATCTCAAAAAACGTTCCTTTTTTGGGACAGTTTAATAGATGAGGAGATTATGTAGCTTACACTTCGAATCGTCTTACCATAAGTATGGTAGACATTGCTTGGATATCTTATATGTCTGATCCTCGTTTGCAGTTATAGCGAGAATAAAGATGTTTCCTAGGTCGTTCCCTTTCTCCTACGGACAATAATCCGCAACAAAAAGTAAAAACCGGGCATGCATCAATCATAATTTTTTTTAGTGATTTCTATTGAAAGAAATATATTGTAAAATAATTAAGTGTAACTTGTAGAACCTTTTTTTTTAAAATAGATATAGTAAAATTTTGAATTAATAAGGTTTCAGGCCGACCATTTTGAAACATCGGATGCAAAAGAATATCCATACAAGGTTAGAGAAAATGTTCTTGAAACATTACGATGAGTGGTGCCTTCTTTCTTTTACATATCTCCAAAGCATGAATGAGGCAGAAGATGTTGTTCAAGATGTTTGTGTCAATATTCTCCTAAAAAACCGAAGTTCGAAAATTTTGAATTTAAATGCCTATATAGCCAGGGCCGTCAGGAATAGAAGCCTCAAAAACTTAAAACGACACAGGAAATTTGAAACTTTAAATAATATTAATATCCCCACTTCCCCTTCGTCAGAAAAGGTTATGATTCATAATGAGCACAAATTGCGTCTTCAAAAAGTTGTTGAATCGCTTCCAAGTTCCAGTAAGAAAGTTTTCAAACTTTGCGTTCTTGAAGGGCAGAAATACCAAAATGCCGCTGATACTTTGGGCATATCGGTAAATACCGTGAAATACCATGTAAAGAGGGCATATAAAACTCTTCGAATTGAAATGGAAGATATCTATCTTTCAATTATTATTATTTCCACATTCGCACTTTTCATCACAAATTTTTAATTTTTCTCAATTTTTCACTACCCTATATTTGGGTTTCTGGGTCTTATAATAAAGATGCCATTTTTTTGAGCTAATTTTTATTTATGAAACTAATACAGCTTATTGTAAAAAACTTAAACGGAACTATTTCTGAGGAAGAAGTAAAACTCTTCAATGAATGGTTGCGAAAATCCAAAAGGAACAAAGAGTTGTATTTACGTCTTGAAGCACTTTACAATAAGGGCGTTGATGTTTCCGAATTAGAGGTTCTTGATTCTGAAGCGGCATGGAACAAAGTAGTACAAAAGTATGAGTCAAGTAGAAACACTAAGCGCAGGCTCTTTATATTTAAACCTATCCTTAGGTATGCAGCTGTTTTTATTGGGGTTATTGCCCTAGGTTATGGCTACTTTCAATATGTATCTTCCAATAATCAATCTTTGGAAATGGATCCGGATGCGATTACCTTGCAATTGGATAATGGTGAAATTCGTGTTTTATCTTCAGATGATACACATGCCATTACAGATGCCCAAGGAAATGTTTTGGGCAAAAAAGAAGGTAGTAAACTAGACTATAAGGATGCCAAGGCAGAGGAGAAACTTGTCTACAATACGCTAACGATACCCTACGGAAAAAGATTTGAAATTGCCTTATCTGATGGTACTACCGTTCATCTTAATGCGGGGTCATCCTTGCGATATCCGGTTAAATTTTTAAATGGTAAGAAGAGACAGGTCTTTTTGGAAGGCGAGGCCTTTTTTGATGTTAGTGAGGACAAAGAACATCCGTTTATTGTAAGTGCCCCTGGAATGGATGTCACTGTTTTGGGAACTGAATTTAACATAACAGCTTATCCTGAGGATGCCTTTATAAATACTGTTTTAGTGTTAGGTGCGGTGGGTCTGTCCAATACCAATAATGAACAGAGCAATACAGTTGTACAGCTAGAACCAGGTTATAAGGCCGAGTGGGACAACCATAGTGGTAGGGCAATTGTGGAACAAGTGGACACTGATATTTATACAAGTTGGATTTCAGGTAGATTGGTAATTAAGAGCCTGCCCTTTAAGAATATTATCAAACGGCTTGAACGATACTACAATGTTAAAATTGAAAATAGTTATAGAGAACTTGATACACAGGTATATACTGCATCTTTCAATGATGAAACTATAGAGGATGTTCTCGGCTCTTTTGCCGAAAATAAAAAATTCAATTTCGAAATAAATAATAATACCATAACAATAAGTCAACCTTAACAACCAAGCCTATGATAAAACAAAAAATCGAAAAATGTTACAGCATTTCCCGATTTACGAAAATGATCAAACAAATGTTAACCATTTAAAGCAACACAAAAGTATGAAAAATGAAGCAAGGATTAGGCAAATATTGTCTTATTCGTTTAAGTTTAATTTGGCTATGAAACTAACCACTCTTCTCTTGCTAGTTTCTGTATTCTCAATTCAAGCTAATACGTATTCACAGAATGTCAAAATAACATGCAATCTCGAAAATGTTAAGATTACAAGTATTTTTGAAAAAATTGAAAAGGATACAAAATTTAGATTTCTATACAATCACGATGAAATAAATATTGATAGGATTGTATCTTTAAAGGCAGATAAGGAACCTCTTAAGGACATTCTGCCGAAGTTATTTTTGGGGACGGATATTACGTTCATAGTTCGAAAAAATCAAATCATTCTCAAAAAAGAAGTATCCAAAAATGATGGTGCTTTGGAAAAAGTGGAGATTCCGACAAATACTGGGACGCAAATTCAAGAACTACAAGTCAGCGGAACAGTCACAGATTCTGACGGTGTGCCCTTACCAGCTGCCAATGTTTTGGTCAAAGGTACTACCGTAGGAGTTGTATCCGATTTCGATGGAAATTATCAGTTAAAGGTGCCAGACGGCGGAGAAACCTTGGTGTTTTCTTACCTAGGGTTCAAAACCTTGGAAGTCCCAATCAATGGTCGATCCACCATAAATGTTGTTTTGGAAAGTGATTCGGCAGCATTGGATGAGGTAGTTGTTATTGGTTATGGCGAGGTACGCAAAAAGGACTTGACAGGTTCGGTAAGTAAAGTGGGCGGGGATGACCTAGCGAATTTGCCAGTGGCAAGAGTTGACCAAGCACTTCAGGGCAGGGCCTCCGGAGTACAGGTTTCCCAGATAAGCGGAGAGCCAGGTGCAGCGACTACGATACGTATTCGTGGTGGTAACTCTATTCAAGGTAACAATGAGCCACTCTGGGTCATAGACGGTATCATTGTGGGAACAGACTACAACCTGAGTAATCTTAATACGAACGATATTAAGTCAATCGATATATTAAAGGATGCCGTTGCAGTTTCGATTTATGGAACCAGAGGGGCGAATGGGGTAATTTTGGTTACAACAAAAAGTGGTGCCAGTGCCACTCCTGGTGCGCCGAATGTGTCGATAAACACCTATAGCGGTTTGCAGTCAATAGTCACACAGGTCGATTTTCTCAATGGGCCGGAGCATGCGGCTTATGCGAACGAAGATGCCGAATTTAGAAGCTCAGCGCTACCTTTTCCAAATGCGAACGAAGTGGCCAATGTGGACTGGATAGACCAAGTAACCCAAGCAGCACCCGTAACCAATGTAGATATAGCTGTTTCGGGAGTTTCTGAAAGTCGAAATACAAATTACTATATATCAGCTAATTATTTTAATCAGGATGGTCTTATCAGATCTAGTGGAATAAAAAAATATGTTTTCCGCTCTAATATGGATATAAAACTATCCGAAAAATTTAAAACGGGTTTTCGTATCAATATTTCTAGGTTAAGACAAGAAAATCCTAAATTCAATATTGATGGACTTTATCTTTCCACAACACCAACTCGAGCCATATATGACGATGAAGGTAATTTTACAGCCCTAGATCCAATCACGGATGGGATATCTTCAAACTATGAAGCCGATATAAGATTAAAGCAAGACCACAATCTAGTGACCAACATTCTGGGCAACGTATATGTTGAATTCAGGCCATCGGACAACTTGGTCTTCAGATCAACCTTTAGTCCTGAAATCAATGATTTCAAGCGTAACCGCTTTAACCCAGGTGCGCTACCCAATAACCTTATTGTAAATGACGGTGGAGACGCACGTGTTGACAACTCTTTGAGCGTTAGTTATATTAATGAAAACACTTTGACCTATAACGCAGATGTAGGTAAAAATGACCGTTTGACCGTACTGGCCGGATTTACGCTTCAGAAATCTGAATTTGAATCTAGTTTTTCACAATCGTTCGGTCTATCTAACGATGCCACAGGTTTTAATAATTTGAGTTTTGGAGCCGATCCAACCAGAAACAGCTTGGGGTCTGGCTATAATTCTTTTCAACTGGCCTCATGGTTGGGTAGGATCAATTACTCCTTGAACGATAAGTACCTATTTACTTTGGTAGGCAGGGTAGATGGTTCTTCCCGGTTTGCCCCAGGTAACAAATATGCTGTATTTCCTTCCGGTGCCTTTGCCTGGAAGTTATCCGAAGAAGAGTTCATTAAAAACATGGGTGTCTTTAGCAATTTAAAGCTTAGAGCAAGTTATGGACTTTCTGGTAGTCAGGCCATTCCCTCCTATAGAACATTGGCTCTTTTGAATGCGGCTAACACGAGTTTCAATGGTACTGAAAATCCCGGTGTTAATCTTGGGCGTCCCGAAAATCCCGAACTTAAATGGGAAACTACCAAACAGCTGGATGTGGGTTTAGAGATGGGCTTTTTCAACAATCGTCTTTCGGTCGAAGTAGATTATTATGAGAAAAAAACCGAAGACTTACTGCTTAATGCGCAAATACCGAGGCAAACGGGTTTTGTGAGTAAACTTCAGAATATTGGAAAGATTGAGAATAAAGGTTTAGAACTTTTAATAAATAGTGTCAACGTTTCTAATGACAACTTTCAATGGTCGACCTCATTGTCTCTTTCAGGAAACAGAAATAAGGTAATCGATTTGGGAGGAGTGGATTTCATCAATTTGGTAACTCCGGCACAGCAAGGAGGTACCGGAGCCCGTCTAATTGTTGGAGAAACCGTACCGGTATTTACTGGGGTTAGATACCTTGGAACCTGGAAATCCCAGGAAGAGATCGATCAAGCAGGGCTAGGCGGCAATCACGATGTCGGTGGACCACGTTTTGACGATACAAATGGGGATGGAGAAATTACAGAAGACGATTTTGTCGTACTGGGAAGCCCACAGCCTGATTTTTATTATGGTATAGGTAATACGCTATCCTATAAAAATATCGATTTGGACTTTTTCATTCAAGGAACTTCGGGCAACGAGGTCTTTAATAGCCTTACACAGACCGCATATTTTGGAAGGTCCGAGACAACCAAATACAAAGAGACACTAAACCGTTGGACCCCGGAAAATCCAAATTCCGATATTCCCAGGGCTGGTTCGGTGGCAGCTTTGTCTGAAGTTTTCAACAACTCTGTAATGATCGAAGATGGATCACACCTTCGTCTAAAGAGTCTTCGTCTGGCCTATAACGTACCGGTTGATAAACTTGGTCTGAAGAGCTTTAAGGGTATAAATGTTTACGTAGTGGGCACCAACCTTTTCGTATTGTCCGATTTTAGGTTAAAAGACCCCGAGACAAGTCAGTTTGATGGATTTGGAGAAAATCAGAGTAACCTTACTACCGGGTTTTCTAGAGGGCAATATCCCAGTTCGAGAACTATTTCGATTGGAACCAAAATTCAATTTTGATTTGATTGGAACAATAAATGAAGCAAATAGATTTACAGTAAAATAAAAAAGATATGAAATTTATAACCAAATATATGTTGATGTTCATCGCGGGCATTGTGCTAATCGCATGCGACTCATTTCTTGAGGAAGAACCTAGGGCAATAGTTTCGCCAAGTACATTTTTCAACACAGCTAGCGAGTTTGAACTAGCCATTGTTGGGCTCTATGACACCTATAAATTAAATTCCTTACACGGCAAAATAGGTTTGGATCGTTACTATGAAAACGGAGCGGACGTTATAGGCCCCAACAGGGTTTTCGGACAAGTAGAACCCACACAATCGTATTCATTAAGTGAAAGTAATATTAGTGCCATTAGTCAAGGAGCGGGGGCACCCATTACTTGGGAAGACCTCTATTCGATTATATTAAATAGTAACACCATTATAGAACAATTGGGGCTCAATGAGAGTATCCCGCAAGCGGATAAAGACAGGTTAGAGGCAGAAACCCTTTTTCTGCGTGCATATGCCTACTATCACTTAACCAATCTATGGGGAGATGTACCTTACTATAGGGATAACTTGCCTATCTCCGAAATCCAAGTTCTTCCTAGGATGGATAAAACGGCCATAAGGGATGAAATTTTGGGGGACTTGCAGAAAGCTCAAGATTTTTTGCCTGGTGCATTTGAGGCCAACAGTTTGGGAAGGGTAAGTAAGTGGGCTGCCGCCACTGTTATGGTAAAGATTTACCTAATACAGAAAAAATGGCAACAGGCGAGAGACAAGGCTCTGGAAATTATTGATGGTTCTCCCCACGATTTGTTAGATGATTATGCTTCGGTTTTTGACCTCAATAATGAGTTTAACCAAGAAAATATTTGGGAAATCGACTTTGCGAAAGATGTCGATCAAGACGATTGGCCGGATCATTTTACGCCCAGAATAAGGGACGAACCCAAAGACCCAACAAAACAGGCTGAATTGAGCGATGCGCTGGCGGCAAGAAATGAGGGCTATACAGGGTACGGGCTGTCTATTGCATTGCCGGATTTTGTCAATAAATTTCCTTTGGATGATTTGCGAAGGCCGTCGAATATTGGTACCGAATATTTGGGTTTTGAACTGAATTTTCCATACATACCGAAAATGTACAACCTAGATCAAATCAATTCGCCAAGAGGGAATCACGCTGACAATAAAATTATTTTCAGACTGGCCGATGTGTATCTAATGGCTGCGGAAGCAGAAAATGAAGTCAATGGGCCTGCCAGTGCTTATCAATATATAAATAGGGTAAGAGAACGTGCCTATGAACCAGACCAACCTTTGACCGGACTATCGCAAGATGGCTTTCGAGAAGCAATTTACGATGAGAGAAAATGGGAGCTTGGCGCCGAAGGTCACAGGCGCATGGATCTGATCCGTTGGGGCATTTTGTTAGACGTCGTAAAAAGTACGGAATATCGTGTCTATGATCCGGCTCCGAATATTCAGCCTTATCATGTGTTGTTACCAATACCACCTGAAGAATTTATTCTGAACCCGGCGTTGTTGGAATCAGATCCAACCAATAATGGGTACAGATAGTAGTTAGTTTGTTGAGTTAGTTTAGTTTTGATAGGGGACAAGACCAATAAAGTCTTGCCCCCTTTCCGTTAGGATTTTTATTTTTCAAAATATGGTGCCAATTCCAAATATGCTCTAAATAAAGATGAAGTATTTATCGCTCTTATTTCTTACCCTAACCGGAATATTTTTTATTTCCTGCAAAGAAGAAAGTCACTTTGGAGGAGAAATGAAGAACCGGCCAAATGTAGTGTATATCAATGTAGATGATTTGGGTTGGAAAGATCTAGGTATGATGGACGATGGTTATTTTGAAACTCCCCACGTAGATCAATTTTCGAAACAGGCTATGATGTTTACTAACAGCTACGCAAGCGCCGCCAATTGTGCTCCGAGCAGGGCATGTCTCATGACCGGGCAGTATTCTCCAAGACATGGAATCTATACCGTAAGTCCATCGGCCAGAGGTAAGGCCTCTACGCGAAAGCTAATACCGGTTAAAAATGCAGATTCTCTTCAGTCAGAGGTGGTGACCTTGGCCGACATGTTCAAAATGGCCGGATATACTACAGGTACTTTTGGCAAATGGCATCTTGGCAATGATCCACTGCTACAAGGATTTGATGTGAATGTGGCGGGGAGTCTGAGGGGTAATCCTGGCAAAGACGGTTACTTTAGTCCGTATAACGTATCTAACATTGAAAATGGCCCAAAGGGAGAACACCTTACGGATCGTTTGACTAGTGAAGCGATTCAGTTTTTAAGGAAAAATAAGGATGGTCCTTTCTTCCTGTATCTTCCTTTTTATTCGGTACATACCCCTATAATGGCCAAGGAAAAATTGGTCGAAAAGTACCAAGCAAAAACCGAGAACCCTTTAGAAATTGACCCCACCTATGCCGCAATGGTAGAGACCATGGATACCAATGTTGGTAGACTCCTAAATGAATTGGACACCTTGGGCCTCACTAAGAATACTATTGTTGTGTTTACATCAGATAATGGTGGCATTCGTTCCATTGCTCCTCAAAATCCGCTACGAGCTGGTAAGGGCTCTTACTATGAGGGCGGTACTCGGGTACCGTGTATAATTCGTTGGCCCGGGATAGTTAAACCCGGTGCAAGCTCAGACCAACCAATAATCAATATTGACTTTTTTCCGACCTTCAAAGAAATATTGGACATTGAGCTAAAGAGCAACGTATTGGATGGTCAAAGTATTCTTCCTATTCTAATAGGAGGTAGCATTCCATCAAGGCCTATTTTTTGGCATTTTCCCATTTATCTTCAAAGCTATGATAAAGCAAAAGACGATGGTCGGGATCCTCTATTTCGTACACGACCTGGCTCTACAGTTTTATTTGAGGGGTGGAAATTGCACCTCTACTATGAAGATCAAGACATTGAATTATACTACCTACCTGACGATCCTGGAGAACGGAAAAATATAGCAGAAAACAAACCTAAAAAAGTCGAAGAATTGTTGGAAACATTAAAAACTTGGCAGGCAAAAGTACAAGCTCCAGTTCCAACCGAATTGAATCCCGACTATGCATCAGAAAAATAGACCAATTTTATTTAAACTAAGATTATGAATTATAAATTACCATCCCTTTTTATCACACTGTGTGCAATACTATTGGCGATCTCTTGCAATGAACAAAAAAAGGAAGTGATCGTAAAAGAGAAGACTTCCAGTACCCCCAATATCATCTATATTCTGGCAGATGATCTTGGTTATGGAGATTTAAGTTGCTACGGGCAAGAAAAGTTCAAAACTCCGAATATAGACCAACTAGCAAACGATGGAGTTCTTTGTACCAATGGCTATTCTGCCCATGCGGTTTGTTCGCCTTCTAGAGCGTCGTTGCTGACTGGGCGATATGCGACTAGATCCGGATTCGAATACACACCAACCTCTTCAGGGATGATGAAGTTCGTTGCGGGAATGAATGAAGACGCCATTGTACCGCCGATATATCATGAAGAGCTAGAAGGTAC
>RCNE010002311.1_pt1 | contig 10252 bp, 7 predicted proteins | sample 2041361 | NCBI WGS metagenome assembly RCNE01 (sample SAMN09708229, study PRJNA481090) | Marine sediment metagenome, whole genome shotgun sequencing project.
CGGGATTTGAACCCGCGACCCCCACCTTGGCAAGGTGATGCTCTACCCCTGAGCTACTTTCGCAGTTTTTAAAGAACTTTTTCGCTTTTAAAGCGGATGCAAATTTATAATATTTCTTAGAAAAGCAAAGCCTTTTCCGTAAATAAATAAAAAAAAAATTAGGCTTGTTTTTTCTTTACCAACATTCGCTTGATTTCATTGAGTTTCATCAATGCTTCAACTGGTGTTAAGGTGTCAATATCTGTTTGTAAAATTTCATCTTTTATTTCAATGAGCAAAGGGTCATCTAAATTGAAAAAGCTTAATTGTAAATCGTCTTTCAAGGTCTTTACTTTATCCGTCAGCTCTTCACTAGAATGCGACTTCTCGAGTTTTGATAATATCTTATTCGCTCTTCTAATAACCTGTTGTGGCATTCCTGCCATTTTTGCCACATGGATTCCAAAACTATGTTCACTCCCACCTTCAACCAATTTACGAACAAAAAGCACATTGTCTTTTAACTCTTTTACAGCAACGTTGAAATTTTTAATTCGACTGAAGGTTTCAGTCATTTCATTTAATTCATGATAATGCGTAGCAAATAATGTCTTAGGTTTAGAAGGATGTTCGTGCAAATATTCACTAATAGCCCATGCAATAGAAATACCATCATAGGTACTGGTTCCTCTTCCAATTTCATCTAGAAGTACTAGACTTCTATCGGAAATGTTATTTAGAATAGATGCGGTTTCATTCATCTCTACCATGAACGTAGATTCTCCCATTGAAATATTATCACTAGCTCCTACCCTAGTAAATATCTTATCAACTAATCCAATTCTAGCTTCTTTTGCTGGTACAAAACTTCCAATTTGTGCCAAGAGTACAATTAAAGCTGTTTGCCTTAAAATAGCAGACTTACCAGACATATTTGGTCCAGTAATCATTATTATCTGCTGAGATTCTCTATCTAAATAAAGATCATTTGCAATGTATGGCTCACCAAGAGGCAATTGTTTTTCAATAACAGGGTGGCGACCCTCTTTAATTTCTAAATCAAAGCTATCGTCGATTTGCGGATAGTTATATTTATTGGCTTTTGCCAAACTTGCAAACCCGCATAAACAATCTAATTGGCCTATAAGTTGTGCATTTTGCTGAACAGAAATAATAAACTGATGCATCCATTGCACCAATTCGGAAAATAGTTTTTGCTCAATAGCTGAAATACGTTCTTCCGCACCTAAAATTTTAGCCTCGTATTCTTTAAGTTCTTCAGTTATATAGCGCTCTGCATTTACTAATGTTTGCTTACGTATCCACTCTTCTGGAACTTTGTCCTTGTGTAAATTTCTAACTTCAATGTAATATCCAAAAACATTATTAGAGGCAATCTTTAAAGACGTAATTCCGGTACGCTCGCTTTCGCGTTGCAACATATTATCTAAGTAGGTCTTACCCGATTGAGACAAGCCTCTTAACTCGTCTAATTCTTGCGAAAAGCCTTCTGCAATAGAATTACCTTTTAAGACATTTACAGGGGCCTCTTCATTAAGTGTTTCTTTAATTTTTTCACGCAGTAAATCGCAACGGTATAAATTATCACCTAAAACCTTTAAAGCTCCGTTATCGCAAGTTTCAGCTATGGATTTAATTGGCACAATAGCTTCTAACGAATTTTTAAGCTGAATAACTTCTCTTGGACTTACTTTAGCGGTTGCAATTTTTGAAATTAAGCGTTCAATATCTCCTATATGTTTAATTTGCCCTTGTATCTTTTGAAGCACAACTTCATTATCTAGTAGGTATTGAACAACCTCATGACGTTGTTTTATTTTTTCAGCATGTTTAAGTGGTAAAGCCAACCAACGCTTTAGCATACGACCACCCATCGCTGAAATGGTCTTATCTATAACACTAATTAAAGTGACAGCATTAGCATTGGTGGAATTGTAAAGTTCTAGATTTCTAATAGTGAACTTATCCATCCACACATAATCGTCAGTCGCAATTCTAGAAATCATTGCAATATGCTCTAACTTATTGTGACGTGTTTCGCTTAAATAATGTAATACTACACCAGAAGCAATGATTCCTTCGTATAAATCTTCAATTCCGAAACCTTTGAGTGTTTTAGTATTAAAATGTTTAGTCAAAGTCTCGTGGGCATAATCTGCTTGAAATACCCAATCCTCTAAATAAAACGTATGAAAGTCATTCCCGAAGGTTTCAGTAAATAGCTTACGACTTTGTTTAGAAATTAGAACCTCACTAGGATTAAAATTTTGAAGCAACTTATCTATATACTCGGCATTACCTTGAGAAGTTAAAAACTCACCTGTCGAGATATCTAAAAATGACACTCCAACACGTTGTTTTTCAAAATAAACAGCAGCTAAAAAATTGTTCGACTTTGAATGTAAAATATCATCATTAAAAGCCACACCAGGTGTTACTAGTTCAGTTACTCCGCGCTTTACAATGGTTTTGGTTTGCTTCGGGTCTTCTAATTGATCACAAATAGCAACGCGCTCACCTGCTCTTACTAATTTTGGTAAATACGTATTTAATGAATGATGCGGAAAACCAGCTAGTTCAGTTTCACTCGCACTACCAGCCCCACGCTTGGTTAGTATAATATCTAATATTTTAGAAGCCTTTACAGCATCACTACCAAAGGTTTCGTAGAAATCACCAACTCTAAACAATAACAACGCATCAGGATACTTAACCTTGATCGCATTATACTGCTTCATTAACGGAGTTTCTTTTTTTGCTTTTTTAGCCAATGCTAGTCTAAGTTTTAAATTCTATTTTTGTTAAAATTATAAGAATGCTAATTTAGCTAAATACCCTTGTTTTATAAAAGGAAAGCAAAAGAAGTTATCTACAAAAACACCAAGATTTCAACATGCGAAAACTAAAAAACGAAGAATTAGAACGCTTAGATGTGTCTGGATTTAAAGCTGCTAAAAAGACTCCTATCATCATAGTTTTAGATAATATTAGAAGTTTAAACAATATTGGTTCGGTTTTTAGAACGAGTGATGCCTTTTTAATTGAGAAGATTTATCTCTGTGGTATTACAGCGCAACCACCTCATAACGACATTCGGAAAACAGCTCTTGGCAGCACCGAAACTGTGGATTGGGAGTATTTTGAAAACACAATAGATGTCATCGAAAAACTAAAGGCTGATAGCGTAAAAATCTGTTCCATTGAACAAACCGAAAACGCAACCATGCTCAACAACTTTAAACCTCAACCAAATTCGACTTATGCATTTGTTTTTGGCAACGAAGTTAAAGGTGTTGCTCAACAAGTAGTTGACACAAGTGATGTTGTGATTGAGATTCCGCAATTTGGGACTAAACATTCACTGAATATTTCTGTGAGTTGTGGTGTTGTGATTTGGGATGTGTTTAGTAAACTAACAAAAGATCGAGAGTAGTGGCGGAAAAAATAAAGACACCTTGGCCCACAAAAGATGTGATGAAACAGGTTTATGAAATGAAACTTTGGGGAGGTGCAGCATTTGATTTTTATTCAGGGACAGGTTCTCACAACTCAAAAATTATAAAGCCCTATTTAGATGACATTATTACTTTTTTAAAATCTCATAATAACTCCCTAATAGTGTGTGATCTCGGCTGTGGTGATTTCAACATTGGAAAACACCTTACGAAATATACTAGAAAATATTTTGCCATAGATATTGTTGAAAAACTTATTGATAGAAATAAAACTATCTTCAAAGAAGACAACTTAGAGTTTCAATGTTTGGATATTACAGAAGATAAGCTTCCTATAGGAGATTGTATAATATTAAGACAAGTACTGCAGCATTTATCTAATTCCGAAATACAGAAGATCATTCAAAAGCTAAGCGTCTATAAATATATAATTGTCACTGAGCATATACCAATAGGGAACTTTACACCAAACAAAGATATTACAGCAGGACAAGGGATTAGACTGAAGAAAAACAGTGGTGTTTATCTATTAAAAGCACCTTTTAATTTTAAAATTAAAGAAGAAAAAAACTTTGGAGAGCATATTCTAGAAAATAATAAAGGGCTTATCGTAACGACATTATATAAAGTGTTTTAAAGTGTATCTTTTCAAAATATTTTGCATACAATTTACTTGATTCTAAATCTAATAAGATTTAACTTTTCGATAAAATTGAAACACCTCGATTTACGCTAAACACTCTTTTGAATATTTCTGTGAGTTGCGGTGTTATGATTAGGAAAGTGTTTAGTAAGTTGAAATAAAATTTAAAAACCTGATAATAACTCTAAAACCTTCTCAAATATAAAGGCATGAAAATAATAGAATCAGATGTTACTATAATTGGAGCTGGACTAACCGGCCTAACCATTGCTTATTTACTACGGAAAAAAAATATTACAATTACTATTGTTGAAGCTAGAAACCGATTAGGAGGACGGATCTGCACCGAAACAGAAAATAAAAATACCCCTATTGAGATGGGAGCCACTTGGTTTTCTAACCATCATACCGAATTATTAGCGCTATTAGAAAAACTTAATGTCCATATATTTCCGCAAATTTTAGGTGACAAAGCAGTTTATGAGTCTATCTCCACAAGCCCACATCAAATTGTTTCATTGCCTCAAAATAATGAACCTAGTTATAGAGTGAAAGGCGGTACATCGAATTTACTTCATGCGCTTTATGAAAGCATAAAACCAGTTGAAATAAATTTTAATGAAGTGGTTAAATCCATCACAGAAGAGGATGATTTCGTCACTGTTAAAAGTGAGAAAAACATCTTTAAATCACGTATAGCAATATCAACCTTGCCACCAAATCTATTTAAGACAACAATCAATATTAATCCACAATTATCACTTGAGATACGTAATATCATGGGGAATACGCATACCTGGATGGGAGAATCTATAAAAGTAGGATTAAGATTTAAATCCCCTTTTTGGAGAAAAAATAATTTAAGCGGCACACTTTTTAGTAATGATGGGCCAATTTCAGAATTATATGATCATTCCAATTATGAAGACAACGCATATGCATTAAAAGGTTTTCTAAATAGTGGATATTTTTCATTGAAAAAAGAAGAGCGGTTGAAAATCATTCTTAATCAGTTAAAAAAATACTATGGCGAAGAAGTAGAAAAGTATACAGATTATGAAGAACTTGTATGGCGTAAAGAAACCTTTACTTATACCAATTATAATAACCATGTCTTACCTCATAATAACAATGGACATGATCTTTACCAAGAATCATTTTTGAACGGAAAGCTTTATATCGCTGGCGCTGAAACGGCAGTCAAATTCTCTGGATATATGGAAGGTGCAATAAGAAGTGCTCAACATATTTATAAGCAAATTGAAGATGCTTTTTAGACCGATTAATTTACCTTTAGGATTGTTTTAAAATCTCACTCAACAACCACAAATAATCTTCGCGATTCTTCACAAAATCCTTGTCTGAAACATCAATAATTTTAACATTCATGTCAGGTTGACTCTTTAAGAATTCCAGATAACCAGTATTAATTTTTTCTAAGTAATCGTCTTTAATATCCTTTTCGTAATTACGTCCACGTTTTTTAATATTTGCCTGAAGTCGTCCCGTGTTTTGATATAGATAAACATACAAGTCTGGCTTTGCAATATCTTTATAAACTTGATAAAATAATTTACGATACAAACGAAATTCATCTTCTGGTAAGGTTACCTTAGAAAAAATAAGCGATTTATTAACGTCGTAATCACTAACCATAAAGTCTTTAAACAAATCTAATTGAGACAAGTCATCACTAATTTGCTGATATCGATCTGCTAGAAACGACATTTCTAGCGTAAACGCATAACGTTCTGGTTCTTTGTAGAACTTTGGTAAAAATGGATTATCAGCAAAACGCTCTAAAATTAGTTTTGCATTAAAATCCTGAGCAATTTTAGAAGCTAAACTTGTTTTGCCAGCGCCTATATTTCCTTCAATAGCTATATAATTATAATCACCAAAAGTGTATATTTTAGAAGGGTTCTTTAACCAGATATTAATAGGCTCAATGCTAGAATTGTCTTCACATTCTACTAGTAAATTTTCAATTGTCTTTTTTAATTTAGGATGATCAAAATCTTTATCAACATCACAAAGTGGCTGCAATACAAACTTGCGCTTATGCAATTCAGGATGCGGAATTACTAATACCTTTTCAACAATGATTTCATTATCATAAAACAAAATATCTAAATCAATCTCGCGTGATTCGTAACCTTCTATCGATTTTGATTCTCTTCCTAATTTAGACTCAATTTCTTGAAGTTCTTTTAGAAGTTTTTTAGGCTTAAATTCTGTTTCAACCTTTATACATGCATTATAAAAATCATCACCTTCAAAACCTAAAGCTGGTGTTTGATATACTTTAGAAATCTTATTTACAGCACCAATTTTTTCAAAAACAGCGTCAACAGCAGCCTGTAAATTTTGCAATTTATTGCCTTTGTTGCTTCCTAATGCTATGTAAACGGTTTTCAATGATATCATAGAATTAGCAAAATAACTAAAACAAATTTTAATCCTTTATCTTTACTAAAACTATTTATTGACAATTTTTAATGCCATTAAAAGATAAGCTTTTAGCGCAACGTATTTACCTCTTATTAGGTGCTCTTTTTATTACATCCTTGGTCGTTTCAAACCTAATTTTTCAAAAATTTTTTTATTGGTACCCGATAGATATTGAGATCTTTGGATCCAAACTTTTTGAAATTTCGGTTGGTATTTTACCTTACCCTATTACTTTTTTAATTACTGATTTAATAAGCGAAATTTATGGTAAAAAAAGAGCCAACGACGTTGTAGTTGTTGGTGTATTTGCTTCGCTTTTTTCCTTATTAATTATATATACTGCATCTCATGTGCCTGCCACATCATGGTCTTACGTTAATGATGAGCTGTTTAGCACCGTCTTTGGGAATTCGGCTATTGCAGTATTTGCAAGTATGCTCACCTACTTATTTGCCCAATTTATAGATATTCAAATCTATCACTTCTGGAAACGCCTCACTAAAGGAAAACATCTTTGGTTACGTAATAACTTTTCGACCTGGTTTTCTCAATTTGTAGACACTTTAACCATTGTAACTTTACTTTGTTCATTTGACATTCTTGATTGGGCAAACTTTAAAGGCTTACTCATTAGCGGATTTTTATTTAAGGTAATTATTGCAGCACTAGACACCCCTTTGCTATATTTGGGAGTTTACTTTTTCAGAAAGCGATTTAAGTTAAAAGTAAATGAAGAAATAAATTTACTATAAGAGTTACTAAAACACTAAAATCTTCTTAAACTTTGTATGCATAGCAACTATTCCATAGATTTTTACGTATAATCTATAGAAGCTACTCTAATTACTACAAAAATCCACCATGAAGAAAATTTTTAAAATTATTGGAATCGTCTTATTCATTTTTATTGCTATTCTTATTGCAATTCCATTTGTTTTAGAATCTAAAATAGATGCTATTGTTCAGAATTATGCAGATGAAAATTTAAATGCAGAACTCAGTTTTGATGATATAAGTTTAAGTTTAATAAGTAGCTTCCCAAAAGCAGAAGTAACTGTAGATAATTTGAAGATTACTACAAGAGCACCTTTTGATGATGAAACGTTAGCTACCGCAAAATCATTATCCTTTGAAATGCCAATTGGAGAACTATTTAAAAGCACAGAAGAGCCTTTAGTAGTTAATGAAATTATTGCAGATGAGCTACTCTTAACTTTAAAAACAAACAAAAATGGCACTGTTAATTATGATATAGTAAAGAAGGGCGAGAATACTAAAAAAGAAGCCGATTCAACTTCTAGCAGCTTTAGTTTTGATATCGAAAATTACGAGTTAAACAATAGTGCTTTTACATATATAGATGAAGAATCAAATACAAAGTTCTACCTCACTGAAATTAACCATAACGGAAAAGGTGTTTTTTCTGGAGAACTTTCAGAATTAGAAACGCAAACAGAAGCAAGAGCGAGTTTATCAATTGACAGTACAGAATATTTAAGCAATACTATTATAAAATTGGATGCTTTAATCGCTTTAGATTTAGAGCAAGAAAAATATACGTTTAAAGAAAATAAAGGCTTCATTAATGCATTGCCTTTAGAATTTCAAGGCTATGTACAAATGGTTGAGAAAGGACAAGAAATTGATATCACATTTAAAAATCCTGAATCTTCTTTTAAAGATTTCCTAGCAGTAATTCCTAAAGAATATGCTAAGAATATTGAGAATGTAAATACTACGGGAAATTTTACGGTTAACGGAATCATTAAAGGTTTAATGTCTGAAGAAACTATTCCTACCTTAGATATTAATATGCGTTCTGACAATGCATCATTTAAATATCCAGACCTCCCAAAAAGTGTCGACAATATTATGATTGATACGTCTATAAAAAATACAACTGGTAATGCAGATGATACTTTTGTAGATATTAACCAACTCGATTTTAAAATAGACAAAGACGTCTTTAAATCTGAAGCGCATATAAAAAACTTAACAGGCAATATGTTCGTTAACGCTAAATTGGATGGTGTTTTAAACTTAGCAAACATCACTAAAGCCTATCCTATTGAATTAGAGAATGAATTAAGTGGAATCTTAAAAGGAAAGCTTAATACTACTTTTGACATGAATGCTATTGAAACCAATGCGTATCAACGTATTAAAAATAATGGTAGTGTATCAATTTCTGACTTTATCTTTTCGTCTGAAGATATTGTAAACCCAATCCAAATCAATAAAGCCGATTTAACCTTTAAGCCAGGTATAGTTAGCTTAAACAGTTTTGATGCGCTTACTGGTAAGAGTGATTTTTCTGCCACAGGGACCATAAATAATTTACTTGGGTTTTTATTAAGTGATAAAAAGCTTCAGGGTAATTTTAATGTGAACTCAAACACCTTTGCGATTTCAGATTTTATGGTTGAAGATACTTCAGGTACTAAAACATCAAACAAAACGACTTCTAATAAGGAATCTTTAAAAATTCCAGATTTTTTAGATTGTACCATCACAGCTAATGCTGCAACTGTGCTATATGATAATTTAACATTGAAAAATGTAAAAGGTCTATTACTTATAAAAGATCAAAATGCAAATCTAAAAAATATGACAACTGATTTGTTCAATGGTCAGTTAGGTATTTCTGGTAATGTCTCTACAAAAGATGCTAAACCTAAATTTGATATGCAATTGGCCATGCAACAATTTGATATTTCTCAATCATTTCAAGGATTAGATATGCTAAAAGCATTGGCTCCGATTGCTAAAGTTTTACAAGGAAAATTAAACTCTACCATAGATGTTAGCGGATTTCTAGATGAGAACTTTTCTCCAGATTTGAATTCGATATCTGGTGATGCCATTGCTGAAATATTAACGTCTAAAATCAATACAGATCAAAGTCCTGTATTATCTGGCTTAGCCAGTAAATTAAATTTTATTGATTTTGAACAACTTGAGAAGGATATAAAAACAAAACTGAGCTTTGCAAACGGCCAGGTTTCGGTAAAACCATTTACCATTAATTATAAGGACATACCAATTGAAGTTTCTGGAACTCATAGTTTTTCTAATACAATGAATTATAGCGCCGTATTACAAGTGCCAGCAAAATATTTAGGTGGAGACGTAAATAGATTAATTGGGAAAATAAATGATAATGATGTCGATAAGATTTCAGTTCCTATTAACGCTAGTATAGGAGGTACATTTTCTAGCCCTACAATTACGACTGACTTAACAAGTGGAGTTTCAAACTTAACCAAGCAATTGGCTGAAATTGAAAAACAGAAATTGATTGGTCAAGGAAAAGATAAAGTTAATGACCTATTAGGTGGTCTTTTAGGAGGAAACTCAAATAGCACCAAAACTGATTCTACAAAAACAAAAACTGATAGTACTAAAACTAATTCTGAAGACAAGATTAAAGACGGTGTAATAAATGTTCTTGGCGGAATTTTAGGAGGCAAGAAAAAATCTAAAGATAAAAAAGCGCAAGATTCCACCAGAAACTAGCGATTTCCAAATAAAAACATTGAATTTTAGTTAATTTTAGTTAATAATTGACAAATTCCTTGTTTTTCTGAATTATTCCGTTATAATGTGGGTTCACTAATTTTAAAAAGGATATATGAGGCAATTAAAAATCACCAAGCAAGTTACCAATAGAGAAGATAAATCATTAGATAAATATCTTCAAGAT
>RCNE010002312.1_pt1 | contig 10250 bp, 8 predicted proteins | sample 2041361 | NCBI WGS metagenome assembly RCNE01 (sample SAMN09708229, study PRJNA481090) | Marine sediment metagenome, whole genome shotgun sequencing project.
CGTAGGGTGCGTAACTCGTTACGCACCGGACCATCGTCGGATGTTAAAACCATTGGTGGGTAACAAGTTACCCACCCTACGGGTGCGGTTTGGTTGAAGCTGGGGTGGGGGTTGTGTTCAGGGCACGGTTCTCGGAATAAGTGGGTCAGGTCTGTTTCCGGGCGCCGGCCACTTCGCCGTACATGTGCCGGTGATAGCCCAGGTACTCCCTATTTACGGTGTGTGCTTCAATCTCGTTAAGAGTGCCGCTTAGAGCACCAATGATCGTGCCGTCGTCTTCAATCGCGAAGGCCCAGCCATCGAAAAGAACATGACAGTTGGGGCACAGACATAGAATGTTATCGGACGTATCCGGCCCATTATGGGGACGCCCGAGCGGTCGGATATAAACTGCTTGAGCATACGCGCCACCGGCTAGTTCAATGCGGGTTAAGCATGCCTGGCAAACATGTTGGTGAGCTTCTTTCACTGCGTCCGAAGCCAGTGTTTCCCTCACGATGCGGGTTGTGTAAGACCTGACCCTGTCGGGTTCCTGGTTGCTGGCTGGCAAGGGCAACTCACCTGCAGGTGTTGATATGGGTTTGTCGTCAATTTTCCTCAGTGCAAAACGATAGATTTTAAAATCGGATTTACCACGATCCACCCACCACCTTTCAACCAGGTAAAGACCGTCATAGCGATAGGTATGTTGTCTGGAACCCAGGCCTCTCGTTACGCGTACGGGCAAGCCCTTGTTGTAACTGACAACCAGCGCCAGGTTACCCCGGCTAAGTTCAGCGTCTTCATTCTGCTGCTTGGTGTTGGGGTCGAAGCCCGCCTGCCCGCCATATATTAGGTAATCGCCGTAATCCTCATCGTCTTCATAACCACCTGACACGACGATTGAGTCAGCGCCCGCTTTACTGGAGCCGCTGATACCGGCCTGGGTGGGTCTATGAATACCAGATGCTGCCAGTTCTGCACGGCTTGCAAACTCGGTACCTGCAACTACACCTTCAATCTCACCAAAATGACGCACAGCCTGACCCCGCGGCGTTGTTTAACCACGTCAATTGTAGACTTTTTTGGAAACAAACGTGGATATTCGAGACATATTCCCGTGTCTTCGAAGGACTTGCTGAACTAGACTGTTAGGTGATAAGGCGTTAGGAAGAAAGATTATGACAAACCAGACTGCTGTTCGATTTGGCTACCCGGATACCCTCATTCGGGAGTACGACCATTGGCTCGTATTGTTACGTGAACCACAGGCCACACTGGGTTCGCTTATATTGTGCGAAAAGTCAGAGGCAACCGAGTTTTCAACCATCTCAGTGGATTCCTATAGGGAGATGGGTACGGTTGTTACGGATATCGAGTGTGCCCTCAAAGCCGCGTTTTCCTATGACAAGATCAACTACCTGATGCTGATGATGGTCGATCCAAATGTTCATTTTCACGTTATTCCGCGCTATTCGGAAGCACGCAGTGCCTGTGGTCTGACCATCGCTGATCCAGGCTGGCCGGTAGTGCCGCAACTGGGTATGGCGCAGGAGATTACCCCGGCTGAACGCGATGCCCTGCGTGAACATATTTCCGGTTACTGGTGATGGTCGCGCGACACATTAACCACTCACGGTCATCCTTATGATGAGAAATCATAAACCACCTTCAACCGGGGTGTACCGTCACCAGTTCGTTGTTCCCGAGAGCGCGGTTGATCAGAATGGACATGTCAATAACGTCGTTTATGTCCAGTGGATGCAGGATGTCGCGGTACTTCACTATGAGGCCGCCGGCGGCAGCCAGGCCATGCAAGATGCGGGCGCAACCTGGGTGGCCCGCTCGCATCACATCGAATACCTGAAGCCCTTATATGCAGGTGAAGATGTGATTGCCCTGACCTGGGTAGAAAACTTGCGGCGTGTCAGATCGTTGCGGCGTTATCAATTTTTGCGTCAAGGTGACAATGTGCTGCTTGCGAAGGGCGAGACGGACTGGGTGTTCATAGATATTGCCAGCGGACGTCCCCGCGTGATTCTCGAAGATATCATCAGTAAGTGGGAACAGGAATAGTCGCAGAAAAAGGATGGGAGCAAATCCCGTTTACCCCGGCTTCACCTACGTCTGCTAATTAAATTGCAGGTGCTACACTTGAGGTAAGGAAACGGAAAGTGTCTTTCTCTCATGCCACCGAACAAAGGGCTCTATCGTGATGGTCAGAGTTGAATTAGAACAACTGTTGAACGGTGAATCGGCCTATTTGCGCGAACGGGCACCCGAACCCTTATTGCTGCCTCGAATCGCCTCACGAATCGCTCCCCAAGGTCTGAGGTTTGCCGCAACCGCTGCAAATACAATTGCGAGTTACTGGGCACCGAACGGGTGGCCTGCCCTCGCCGATGCAACGGCCCAGGTGATTGCTTCAAGGCACACGGAGTTAAGTGATGAATTGCTTCAGGAGCTTTGCGACGAACTACCAGGATTACCATTTGCGCTAATCGAATTTGATGAAGCGGCGGGCCAGCGTGTTGAAACCACAATCGGTAGCGATACTGCAACCCGGCTTAAAACAGGTCTCGGCGATTCCACTTTCTTTTTACGCGAAGCGGTAAGCCGGGTTTTTGGTGAGAAAACCCTGCCGCATACGGTGGATGAACTGATGGGCTTCATAAGAGACCGTAGCGAATACGAAGGCCCTGAATTGCAACGGAGTCTGCTGGCGTATTTTCTGCCATTGGCACCCGCAACGCACCAGCAGTGGATGATTCCTATTCTTGTCAATGTTATGGGGACCTACCCCGACTGGAGCGTGGCGGTGGCCGTCAGCCGGGTTGCCGGTTTATTGGACAAGGACGCCATTGAACAAATTGAAACATCGTTTGAGTGCGCTGACCCGTGGGCCAATCATGTGCGTGACTTGTTGAAAGGCAGTGTGGCCAGATCGGCTTTTGAGGAAGTTACCAGGGCATTGCCCTATGACGGGCGCCTTGAGAGTCTTCTTGCCAGTGAGACAGCGCTTGCCTCATTGGCTGATTTTACCGACAGGATCCTGGAGGAATGGGGTGGCTCGCCGCCACCAAAAATGGAAGCGTCGCGTGGTTTTGATCCTGTCGGGGTGGACGATGACTGGGTAGAAGATGTGCCGCGTGCAAGCCCATCCAAGCCAAAGTCTGCGCCACCACCACCGGTGGCGGAGCCTTCACCGCAGCGGATGCTACAGGCACAAATTTCCGCCGACGATGATGGCTTTCTGGCACCTGTAAGACAGGGCTTCAAGCAGGGTGCCCGGCATGAGGTTCGCCTGTGGATCGGGCCGGAGTCAAAACGCGGCATAAAGGCAGACAAAGCGATAAGCGAGCCCTCACCGGATTCGCAAGAAGTGCAAACCGGGTTCATGGAAATTGTCATTACCCTGGCGTATGGCGCGAAGCTTGAGTCCCATCAAGTTGAACTTCCCATCGACCGGACAAAGCGCAGCACCGTGGCGGAGTTTTCGTTGGCCGTTGATGATGACTCGGAGGTGGTGAGTGCCGATGTATGGCTTCAGCACAAGGGCCGGATTTTTCAATACCTGGCACTCAACGGCAGGACCTTTGAAGAGCCGGATGATCGGATCGATGGCATTGAGCTCAAGGTTGAAACCCTGATCAGGGGTTTGCCCGTAGATGCCAGCGGCGGCAATTTTGAAATGGCGATGGTAAAAAAAGATGATAAGTACATTGTTTTTGGTCCGCGGGGAGCCGAAAAAACAGAGATAAGCCTGCAAGGGTCCGGTGAATTTGTTGAGGGTATTAACAACAGGCTCTTCCAGGCCACCATAAGGCTGATTCGTAGTTCCGAGGATAACAAGGGTACATCCTGGGTTAGCGACCACGATGAAGAAGCCATGGAGTTGCTGCGGGAAATGGCCAGGAAGGGCAACGCCCTCTATGACACTTTGAAGAAAGGAGGTGTCCTGGACCGGATATCTGAAACCATTCAGTTCGTTAACCTTGATGAGAGTGACATTGTTCCGGTCGAGTATGTCTACGACAAGGGCTATCCACTTGACGGGGCCACGCTATGTGACGGGTTTCGGGAAGCCACGGACTGGAATGAAATATTCGCTGCCGGTCAATGTTCCTGCTCGAACAAACCCGGTGTGAAATCCACCACGCTTTGCCCGATGGGGTTTTGGTCACTCAGCAAGATCATAGAACGGCAATCCCGACAGCGTGGTACGGCCAATTCGCAGCAAACCACGGTCTTTAGCGAACCTTCAGCGGCATCACCCGGAATTTCGCTGGCTCGCGACGCGGTGTTCGCCGCCGCACCAAATGTGAAAAGCGAGGACGTGGAATCTATCAGGTCGATGCTCAAGGAAACGTATCCAAACCATTACCAGTTAGCAAGCAACTGGGCAGAATGGGAAGCGGAGATTGAAGAAAAATCACCCAAGCTTCTGATTTTGCTTCCGCATCATGGAAAAGCAGAGCACGGCCATACCGACTTTCTTGAGATTGGCAGTACCGGGCAGGAGCAAGGCGATAAACTCTATACCGGTCTTCTGAGCGAGGACCATGTCTCAAAACAAGCGGATGAACCAGGACCAATCGTTTTGTTGCTGGGTTGCCAGACGGCCCTTGCAGACCAGTTGCCATACCATACTTTTGCGCGCGATTTTCTGGCCAACAGGGCCTCGATCGTGGTCGCTACCCAGGCGACGGTGCTCGGTCAGCATGTTGCGCCGGTCGCCAATGAATTTGTCAGGCAATTGTTAGCGTCTACCGGTGGGGATGGTTCATTTGGGACAATCATGCGTGATGTACGGCGCAAAATGTTCTCCGCTGGATACCTGGTGTCGATGGCATTGATATCGTTTGGTGATTCAGACTGGAAACTGGGAAACAGTACAGCCGGAGAAAACGATGTTCCGCATTGAAATGCTACCCGCCGCTCACGGCGATTCCTTATGGATTACCTATGGTAGCCCCGATGATCCCCGTTACATACTTATCGATGGCGGGATTCGTTATACCTACAAAAACTTGCGTGAACGGATACTGGCCCTGCCGCCCGGTCACCGCCGTCTTGAACTTCTGATCATCACCCATGTGGATGCTGACCATATCGAGGGATGCATCCGACTTCTGCAGGATAAAAAGTTGGGTCTGGACATTCGCGAGATCTGGTTCAATGGTCAACCGCAACTCGATGGGCTGCCAGACCCGGCACGAATAGACATGTTGGGTGCGAAACAGGGTGAATTCCTTGGAGCATTAATCAAGCAATATGAGACCCTGGCCGGCAGACCCGTGTGGAACAGCAGTTTCGACGGCAAGGCGGTGATGGTTCCGGAAACCGGCGACATGATTAGCAAGGATATCGACGGTCTTAAATTGACCATTGTTTCACCTGGACTCGATCAACTGCTTGAACTCAATACCGAGTGGGTCAAGGTCATAAAAGACGCTGGATTTGAGCCTGGTGATATGGACGAGGCACTGCGGCGGCTTGCCGGAAGATCCGATCTGGCAGCCCCGGATGTTCTGGGTGGGGAAGAAGAAACCGATGAGGGTGAGTTTGACGATGCCAGTGACAACATCGAGATTGGGGATATGCTTGGTGGGGGTGAATCCAGTGCCGAATTCGGTAGTGACAGTTCTCCCGCCAACGGCAGCAGTATCGCGGTGATTGCGGAGTGGGAAGGTAAGCGTTACCTGTTGTCCGGTGATGCCTATGCCCCGGTCATGGCCGCCAGCTTAAAAAGATGGATGGCTCAGGAAAGTCTCTCCAAAGGGTCACAGGTCAACACGATAGGGCTGGAATTGTTCAAATTGCCCCATCACGGTAGTGTTTCAAATATTTCAGAAGAGCTGCTGGCCTTGATTAAATGCCGTCGTTACCTTTTTTCGACCAGCGGCAAACATTTCGGTCATCCGCATGACCGGACTGTCGAGTTGATCCTTGATAATCACCAGGCCAGGGGTAAAGCGCAACTGTTCTTCAACTACCATAGTGGCCGCACTAAACGTTGGGGCGACCCGGCTGATCCGCTTGCAAAACTATATAAATACGAAGCCTACTTTCCGACGGGACTGGCTGTTGAAGTGAAGGGTAAGTGACACTGCAAAATTCGTGCTGAATTGGGATTTTGGGCACTGATGTTCCACTTGACCGCACCCGTAGGGTGGGTAACTTGTTACCCACCAATGGTATTAGCATCCGACGATGGTCCGGTGCGTAACGAGTTACGCACCCTACGTTCGCTTGTTACCCACCGACCGTGTTTCTATCAGAAACCATCACCTCATGACTATGCGCGACCTTGGGTCCCATGATGATAGCTGGTCAAAGTCCAGGCATGGCCAGCATCCCCTATTTCCACGAGAATGCTTAGGTTTAGGACATGGGTCGTGAGTTTCTGTCAGCTGACGCCTTTCTTGCGCAATTTAATGATTGTCTCCAGCAGGTCCGGGTTTAAATCTGAATCGTAATCCGGGTTTGTTGTCAGATAAGTAAGCAGATTTTCTGACCGGTACGCTTCTTCAAGGTCATTATTCTTATCGGCAGGGTCTGCGTTTAATCGATCCAGCACGGACTTGTCCAGCTTGGAATCCGGTACCTGGGCCATTTGACGAATACCACGAAAACCACGGATGGGTCGCATCAACGCATCACCTACCTTGTAAAAGTTCGCCTTTTCAGAGGCTTCGCCAGCGCCGTATCCCCGGTAAAATTTCAGGTAATTGTCATTAAGAGCAAGTCCGCGTGCTTTTGCCTGTTTACACATCCAGCGAAGCGCACAATTCGCCAGGCTGTCATTCATCAAGCCCCCGCCAACGTTGGAATGAACACCTGCAAACCACCTTTGTTCAAAATCCTTGCAAGCACCGGTTCCACTGAAAATTTCAGGTTGAAAATCGTGCCGCCTCTCATCGATGGCCAGACCATGACGAATGGTCGTTACGGTACCTGGTGGTGTTGAGGGTGTGTGAAATTGATACTCCTCCTTGCTTGAACCCTTGCGAGCAAGAATCCTGGAACCCAACGCCAGGACCGTGTCCCAGATTCCCAGAAAAGCGATATTTGGAACAAGAAATGGCTCAAGCAGCGATTTGTTTTTCTTGCGCTTGCGATCATTGATGCCTTTGATCAGGGCCATGGCATCCCCCTTACCTTGCGCCTCAAGAAAAGCGGTGAAGATTTTCGGGACGTAATAGACATCGCTCTTGGCAGGGAAACCCCCGGCCCATGCAATCAGGGTACAGAGGCTGCGGGCTTGCGAAGCACCCCGGCTAAACCCAAAAATAAATATCTCATCACCCTGGTCGTAATTGTTGGCAAGAAATGTATAGGCTTCTTCGATATTAATCTCGAAACCCGCACCCCAGCCGCCACCCAGCTTGTTATCCATAAACCGGACCACTTTAGTCCGAAAATTCGGTGCGCGATTCATTGCCCCTACGCCAGCATCGTAATAAGTGATTTGAAGGACGCCGTTTTCGTCGAACTTCTTCGTTGCCCGTGCCATTTTTAAAACATTGGTCGGGCGAAAGACCTTGGAACCATCGGTCCGTTCATTTTCTTTCGATGCGTTGTTCCATGTTCCATCAAGACAAATTACGAATCGCTTCATATTTTTCTTCCTCGCTTGAGCCGGGATTCAAATTAAATCGTTGCTGTCTCTATTAGTCTAGTACATCAACAAGGTTTTTGATTCCGGCTTGAAGTCGATCCATCTGCTCTCGCTGCGTTCACGTCTGAAATCCGGTAGAGTGCCTTTCATTGGTTGTTTACAGTCGTTTCAGAAGCCACATGTTGGTACATTGGAAGCAAGGCGTCTGAAAAGTATCGAAAAAAACCAACGATAAATGATCCGTTTACAAAAAACCCGACGGGAACAAACTACATGAAACAATCGATAGTGCACGTGGCTGTTGTAGTCAATGACTATGATGAGGCGATTGAGTTTTACACTCAAAATCTCGGCTTTGAATTGCTTGAAGATATCTATATTGCGGAGCAGGACAAGCGCTGGGTACTGGTGGCGCCACGCAATAGTGCCGGCGTGGCGGTATTGCTGGCAAAGGCGTCCAATCCGGAGCAGCAGGCATTTGCAGGCAATCAAACCGGTGGTCGTGTGTTTCTTTTTTTGAGCACGGATGATTTCTGGCGTGATTACCGGCAAATGCTGACAAACGGAGTAAATTTCATTAGGGAGCCCGTCGAGCAGCCTTACGGTACAGTTGCGGTATTTGAGGATCTGTACGGCAATTTGTGGGACCTGGTTGAGCACAAAACGGGCAGTCGTTTTTCGCAGCATCAAAATGATTGAGCTATGGGGTTGTTATCAGAATATGGGTAAAACTCATGGTTAAACATTTACCTCACGCTCTCGCGCTAGTGCTCATTACGATGGGTTTTGCCTTTGCAAAAGCACCCGGCTCCGCTATACCGAGCGCGCAATACATGGCCAACGAAGGTCTTATGGTGGTGCACGGTGAAACCAAAGTGGTGTTCGACCCCTTGTTTCGCAACGGCTACGGTCAATACCAGCTTTTACCCAAAGACATGGAAGATGCCCTGTTTGCCGGTACGCCGCCATTTGATGGTATCGATGCAATTTTTGTCAGTCACTATCACGGTGACCACTTTTCACCTGTCGATATCCTGCGTTTGCTCAAAGAACAACCGGGTATTCAGCTATATGCACCGGCCCAGGCCGTAACCGTTCTGCGTTCGGTCGCCGGTAAGCAGGATGAAATGATCCTTGATCGTGTTACCGCCGTTGAACTGGCCTACAAAGACGCGCCTGTCACTTTGTTAATGGAAGGCTTAATCATCGAGGCCGTGCGTATTCCGCACTCGGGATGGCCACATGGCCGGCTTGATGTTGAAAATATTTCCTGGCGAGTGACCCTGAATGAAACAACCACCGTGCTGCATATGGGTGATGCCGACCCCAATGACGTTCATTTTGAAAGAGATGCAGCCTACTGGGATAAACGTCATACCCATATGGCGTTTCCGCCTTACTGGTTTTTTAACTCAAGCTATGGTCCTGGTGTTCTTAAAAACCGCATTAAAGCCGATCACAACGTGGGTGTGCACGTGCCAATATCCATATCAAAAACACCTTCCCTTCGACCGCAGGCCTTGCGTGGTGTTGATCTGTTTACCGAACCGGGGGAAAAACGCGACATACTTATTGCCGTGCCTTTAACCGTCGAGGAAGTTATCGAAAAATAGGGCCTGGTGAATCCGGAACACATATGGTCCTGTTTGATTCTAAATATGCAGTCAGACCAACTGACCCTTCACTTGCGGGGGAGTCGAGGGTATGCGCGTAATCACAGGGTAGTGGTTTCTGATAGAAACACGGTTGGTGGGTAACAAGCGAACGTAGGGTGCGTAACTCGTTACGCACCGGACCATCGTCGGGTGTTAAAACCATTGGTGGGTAACAAGTTACCCACCCTACGTGTGCGATTTGGTTGAAGCTGGGGAGGGGGTATTGTCTTACAAGGACCTTACGAGACAGGACGTCGAGGAAGAGACTACAGGGATGTACTGGTGGCGTGTCCTGGTAAGACAATACCCCCTCCCCAGCGCCCCCCAAGGTAAATGAAGAAAGAACACAGAGCCAGGAAGTGGAGTGACTACTCCAGACTCACCGGATACTTTGCGAGAGGCCCTCCTGCGCTATGAGTTAAGCGGGATGGCACAGCCCCGGAAGTTCTTTCTAAAAGTCAGTCAACTATTTTTTCAGCAACATCATTCGTATGGATAGTGCCAGCCTGAATGACCTTTGCATTAATGCCTCGCAAGTTGAGTTCTTTGCCAACGCCGGAATTAACGAACATCATGGCATCAAGCCCGAATCTGGCAACAAATTTTTTGCAGCCGGTATGTGGTGGTGATGTCACTTCTATAATGGCTGAGCCAATCGACAGTTTTGTTCCGGGCGGCAGGTTTTCAGGGCTCAGGTCCATGTCGATGTAGAGTTGATCACCCGCCAGCGCCCAACGTTGCGGATCTTGTGCTACCAGGGCGACCACGCGTGAATTCATGATGTTGAGCTGCATCTCCGGGTGTGCGCTGCCATCGGGTGTTGCGCGGCTGCCCCGGCTGAGCCAATTGTCTCCCTGCAAACCACAAGCCGGATCAAGCCTGCCCTCTTGCAGCGTTTCTCTTTGTTCGGTTTCGGGTCTTCTTACAATCAGGTTCAGAAGACCTTTGTCCTTCGGGGACTTGAGGATGTGGTTCAAACCGGCCGCAAGTTCTTC
>RCNE010002314.1_pt1 | contig 10247 bp, 7 predicted proteins | sample 2041361 | NCBI WGS metagenome assembly RCNE01 (sample SAMN09708229, study PRJNA481090) | Marine sediment metagenome, whole genome shotgun sequencing project.
TTGATGAATTGATCCTGCTGGGTGAGGAGTTGGCGTCCTTGCTGTTGCCGCCTGCCGTGCGCGATTTTTACAAACGCAGTCTTGAGAAGCTGCGTGGTGATGAAGGGCTGAGAATTCGGATTCGTCCGCACGAACATGAACTGGCCGCTTTGCCCTGGGAGTACATTTACGTTAAGCGTCCTGATGTCCCTCGCGGCCGCAAAGGACCTGAGGGTTTTCTGGCTTTGGACAGAAAACTGTCGATCGTACGCTATGAGATCATGGAAGAATCATCGATAAGCATCCAGCCGATGAAACACCATGATATCCGCACCATTGCACTGCTTTCCGATGTAAAAGACAGCGCATATGCGGAGCTTGACCTTGATCGTGAAGAGCTCAACCTGAGGCAGGCCCTGGAAGGTTTCGGCGGAATTGATACCCGGTTTCTGCGGCCCGGTACGAGCGTTCAGTTGCAGGAAATGCTCACCGAAGACGCGCAGGTTTTTCACTTTTCAGGTCATGGTGTGATGGAGCGTCAAAAGGGTGAGGAATCCGGTACGGTCGAGGGCGAGGGCAAACTTATATTTTGCGGTGACAATCACAGCCCCGACCCCGTCGATGTGGGAACACTGGGTCTGGAATTACGGGGTAAGGGCATAAGACTTGTCGTTCTCAATGCATGTGAAGCGGCAAAACGTGATCCGGTCACACCTTGGGCGGGCATTGCGTCAGCACTGGTGCGGCAGGGTATCCCCGCGGTGGTCGGTATGCAATATACCATTGGAGACAGTAGCGCGATTGCATTCAGCCGTCGCTTCTATCGCACGCTTGCCAGTGGAGAATCAATCGATTCGGCGGTCTCGGAAGGACGTCTGGGCATCCTCACCCGCAGCGGTGGTGAAGAGCGCGACTGGGGGGTTCCGGTGCTGTATATGCGCAGTTCACCGAGTATCCTTTTCCCGCCGCCGATCATTCCGTTTCGCCGTAACCTGGCGTTGCTGACCGCGAGTGTGCTGCTGCTGTCCGCATGGTTCTTTCTACATATCTACCCCTGGGCCGCAGATGGGGCCAGCGACCTTCTGAAAAAGATCGGTCTGGGTGCAGGTGCAATACCGTTATTGTTTGCTGTTTGGAAAATGATCGGAACCTATGCGGCGAAAACGGTTAAGAGCGAGAAGGGTTCCATTCTTGAGCGTTGGCTTCGTCATCGACATGCAAAAGGCGTGTTGATATCGTTGCTCGTTTCATCAGCCTTGCTCTTTTCCACTACGGGTTCCATTTACCTGTCTGATGATGACCTTTCTGGCGATTCGGTTAAACTGGCCGTGCAGACGTCTGCTGATACGCCGTTTTCATCTCTTCCCGAGCTTTCTACCTCAGATGCCGACGGCAAATTGGGTGGAGGGCCATTCTTTCTCTTTCCACCACCAGGTGAACTCAAGTTGCGACTGGACGAACCCATTGGTTGGAGTTTGAAGGAAGACCAACCAATCCGGCCCCGGCCGTGGAGATCTGTGAAGCTTTCGGTAATGGAAGATATTGAAGCGGTCGAACTCAGGGCGCTACGCCTGGCACCGGGAAACGGGCTTATGTCTTTCTTGCCAGCAAAGGGTCAACAGATCGAAAAGACCAATCAAATACGTATTACCATTAATGAAAAACCCTATATGGTTGATGATTTTCGTCAGGGTGTCGTGTGGTTAGGTGGTCCAGTCGCACTTCTTCAGGATCGTATCGATAACGAACCGGAAAGCGATCGCAATGCACGTTTGGAAAAATGCCTGACACCTGCAGGTGAGTCAAGAGATGACATGATCGATAAGTGGAATGCCAACGTGGAAGTTCTTGAGACTGAATTTATAAAATCGAGCGATACCGTAACTATTGAGGTGATTGACTTGCAAATGCCCGAACTCTCTTCCATTAGGACCCTTCCTGCCGGCGCAGTTTCGGTTGGTATCACCAAAACAGAATGTTTATAGGCGCAAATGCCATGAGACTGACAAACAAAATACCGGCGAATGTGCGATTGACTGTATTCGCCCTTGCCAGCATGTTTTTATTCGCTATTCCCGTGTTATTTCCTGGCGCATATCTTCAAGCAGAAGAACGGCCACGGGTTCAGGTCAATTTTCAATTTGAGGGACGACTGTTCGATCGGATAACAACGGAAAACCGTGCGCTGATCAAATCCAGGGCAGAAGAGAAGGTTTGCGAACTCGCAGAGGCACGTTGGGGCTTTCTGGACTGGTCGAATGAGCTAACATCTGCCCAAAGTGCTGCGGTGTGGAACATTACCCTAAGCGTAGAAGACAGGCAGATTCCGACAGACTCCGGTGGCACGACCCTCGCTACCATTGCGACTCTCCGGCATTCCGGCCAGATTGTTTCCGATCAATTTTCATTTCAACAAACCGAGGAAAACGAAACTATTTATCCCTTGGGTCGCACGATTCCTTTCACCGATCCGCAGGCCCTGGGCGATGATGTCAGCACGCAAATTGGCAACCAACTCGTGAATTTACTCGAGAGTTTGGAAGTGTGGGGTTTTTTAGAGAATATCCCAATCGTGGAAAGGGTCATTGCCGATGCAGACGAAGCCCGCATTTTTGTACCATTAAAGAACAGAGACCTTCGTACCGACGTCGACTCCATACTCAGGGTGAAATTTAAAAGCTCCGATAACAAGTCGGGTACGCTTGATTTGGAGACATCAGAAGAAGTGTCGGAAGAGGGACAATACACGGGGTATGTAAGAACTCGTGTGATGGACCTGAGGCTTAGCCCGATTACAATTGCTACACCCACATGGTGGGACCCTCAACTGTTAGCAATAATAGGTTCCGCAAGTGAGGTTAAGGTTTACATGGAAACCTACAACGCGACCCTGGCTCCTGGTTCGGCCGCTGTAGATGGCATCGTCAGTGATCCGGAATAGTGAGGACGCATAACATGAAACACAGAAACAGTATTGGAATCGCACTCACTTTCATCACATGCAGCTATGCTCTGCTATGCGCCGGAACAGGATGGGCACAGGGCGTGGTAGCCAACGATTTGGAAAAACGGGGTCGGATGGCGCTTGATGCCAAACAGTATTCAGCTGCCCGGGAGATGTTTGCTGAAGGTTCTGCCAGGGCGACCGATCCAGAGGTGAAGGCTCGACTTGATTTTCGCCAGGCGGTAACACTTCAACGGATGGCCAACACCGGTGAGGCTGAGAATCCAGAAGAAAACCTGCAACAGGCAGCCAAGCTTTACCATACATACCTTAAACAGAACCCGGATTCAGCGGCGACTGCAAACAACCTGGCAAAGATTTATGAAACCCTTGGAAATACGTTGTTGCAAAGAAACGACCCCAAGCGGGCAACAGGGTATTTCAGGAGGGCTACCGTGTATTATGGAAAAGCCGTTGCCGCTGGAGATTCAAACCAGGGTCTCTACCTCAAGAACTATGCGGAATTCCTAGAGCGAATTGACAATTGGGAAGAGGCGAAAAAGGTCTATGCGCAACTCGTTCAGGGGTATCCGGTATCGCCAGCATTGCTAAAGACTCTTACACGTTCTTACATGCGACGTGGCCCCGGAGATTTGGCAGAGTTGCTCTGGAATATGCTGGATGCCGGATATGTCAGTCAGTCTGCCAAAATTGCCCTGGGTGTTCTCCGGAGAACTCTGAATGACACCACTGATAGCCGGATCGAGTTATTAACCATTGTTAGCGCCGCACTTGCCCAGGGGACTGATGACCGCAGGCGGTTTCCAGGTTCAGACATGGGCCGTCAAACCAGTGCGCTAAGTGCGGATAACTTCCTGGGTGATGGTGCAGGTGAAATTGCCCGCCTATACCAGGGACAAAGTTTTAACGTAGCAGATTATGCCTGGTGGGCCGGGCGTGATTTTGGTAGGCAGGATCTGGGCAAAGGGCTTTATCCTATTGACGGGTTTCGTGCTCTCATCCGATCCCTGGGTAGTCGTTCGAAGAGATCGGGCGATCTGGAACTGGCAGAGTCCTATTTCCTTCTCGCCGCCCGGATGCAGGAATCGGAAGCTGATCCGGTTGCAATCCGTGACCTGGTTCAGATGTACGCTGAGGCAAACGAATTCGAAAAAATCAAGGAGGTGCTGGCTAATTACCAGTTTCGATTGTTTGAAGGTAAAGGGGCTGCCTATCGGGATTCTCATATAAAGAAAATTTTTCAATATCACCAGACGCTGGGTGAGTTGTACACACTGATTGAAAGATGGGGCGACAGCAATAAAATTGATTCGGCCATTTTTCAGTTGGAACATGCGCAGCAAACGAGTGTTGAGTTGGTGCGTGCACGGGACGTGAGTTTCAAGAAGGGGCTGGTCTCAACTAAAACGCTTCCTAAAAACTATCAGTTCACACCACAAATGGTAGATCAGTTGTCCAGGGGCTATGAAAAAACAGGGAAGCCAGACAAGAGTGTGAAGCTTCGCATCAACCAGGCATCAATTTATAATGAGGCCGGTGACACAAAAGCCGCACTCAGGGTGCTCACGCCCATCAAGAAAACAGAATTGCCACCTGGCTTTTATAAAACCCAATATGAAAAACTGATGATCGACCCGAAAATTCAATTGCCGGTTAATCGTTCCAATCTGCAACTACCATCGATTAAGGGTTTGGAAAAATTCCGGCAATAGGCCAGTCCAGGCCCTGAAGTTCGGCGTATGCATCCCGTCGATGGGTCGTGGTCACTAGTGCGCGGAAAACCCAAACCATTGCGGAAATATCACCAGGATACCCAGGACGATCATCTGTAAAATGATAAACGGCATCACACCATGATAGATGTCGGTGGTTCGAACTTCGGGTGGCGCAACCCCTTTCAGGTAAAACAGGCTAAAACCAAACGGCGGGGTTAAAAATGAGGTTTGCAGGTTCATCGCAACCAGGATCGCGTACCAGACCGGGTTGATATCGAGACCCGCAGCAATCGGCGCCAGTATCGGTACCACGATGTAGGAGATTTCGACAAAATCGATAAAGAATCCCAACGCCATGATGAGGGCCATGGAAAGGATCAAAAACCCCCATTTTTCACCCGGCAAGCCCAACATGAACTCCTCGACGATGTAGTCACCACCGGTATAGGTAAACACCATCGAAAAAGCGGTAGCACCGATCAGAATGGCAAACACCATGGCCGTAATTTTGACGGTTTCCAGGGAACTGTCCCATATCATTTTGACCGAGAAACGGCCATACAGGGTTGCCAGCAAAATCGCTCCAACACCACCGACCGAGGATGATTCCGTGGGTGTTGCAACACCTGTCAATATCGAACCGAGCACCAGGATGATCAACACCAGCGGTGGGATGACAGCCTTGAGCGCCTGAAAAATCTGTTGTCTTTTTGTACCCGTCATTAACTCCAGCTTGATGGGTGGAGCCAGGTCCTTTTTCATCAACGTAATGACGATGATATAGACAATGTAAAAAACGACCAGTGACAGCCCCGGCCAAAGTGCGGCTTTAAACAGGTCACCGACGGGTTCCTGAAAAACATCGCCGAGGATGATGAGGATAATAGACGGCGGAATAATCTGCCCCAGCGTGCCGGCGGCGCAGATGGTGCCGGCGGCAAGTTTTTTGTCGTAGTTGTACTTGAGCATGACGGGTAGGGAGATGACCCCCATGGCTACCACGCTGGCACCGACCACACCGGTGGACGCCGCCAGTAACGCCCCAACCAGTATCGTTGATATCGCGATACCACCACGAACCTCGCCGAACAAAAAGCCCATCGATTCGAGCAGACGTTCGGCCAGCTTGGATTTCTGCAGAACGATGCCCATGAAGATGAACAACGGAATAGCCATCAGGATCGTGTTGTTCATGATCGACCAGATACGGTGCGGCATCAGTGAAAACATCTCCGGACCTTCGGCCAGCAGGCCAAAAAAGACCGCCACACCACCAAATGTGAAGGCCACCGGAAAGCCGATCAGCAACATCAGCAAGGCCACGGCGAACATGATAAGACCGGTCATATTTATATACCTGTCTTCAATTTATCGATAGCCATATTGAATGGACGCTTCGATCATGATTCGAGTATAAGTTGTTGAGTATCTACAAAATTTCATTCTCGATACTCCTTACCGGCGGTGCTTCCAGGCCTCTGAAAATACCAATGTTATGAATCACAAAGCCCGTGGCCGAGACGATCAGGAAAACAAAGGATGCCGGGATCGCCAGCTTGATCAGCCACCGATGGCTTAAGCCCCCCGGATCACCGCTGATCTCACCCGAGGTGAACGCTTCGGTTACGTACCAGATGGACCCCTCGATGACCAGGACGCTCAGTGGCAGTAATAACAGCAGGGTGCCGCCAATGTTAACGATGGCTTTCCAGCGTGGTGAAAAACGGTCGTAAAGGATATCTACCCTTACATGACCGTCTTCCTTGAGCGCGTAGGCAATACCAAACAGAAAGACCATGGCAAACAGGTGCCATTCCATCTCCTGCAATGCGATCGAACCGCTGTTGAAGAAATAACGCATGATGGAATCGTAGAACACGTTGATCAGCATGAGCAGGTTCAAACCACCGGCAATCCAGCCCATCAGGTCGGAGAAGCGGTCGAAGAATTTTTCCAGCTTCAGCATCATCGAATTAACCCAGGCTCCCGACCTGGGCCGGGAGCCTGGTGAGTTTATTCAATGTTGTCTTTCAGATAAGCATAGTCAGAAATCTCGGTCCATTTACGGGCCATTTTCATATAGGTTTTCTGCGAATCGAGTATATCTTTAAATGTTGGATCATTGGCGGCACTGGTTGCCAACAGTTCGTCATTGGCCTGCTTCATGGCGCTGATGATCTCGGGGGAGAAGGTGCGGATCTGAACTTCCGGATACTCTTTCTCAATCGACGCCCAATTGACCGCGCTCTCGTGGTAGGAACGGGCATACATATCATAGGCCGCATACTGCATGGCGATGGTCAGGATCTCCTGCAAATGTTCGGGCAGGGCATCAAATTTTTCTGTGTTGACCAGGAATTGCAGTTCGGTCGCGGGTTCGTGCCAGCCGGTATAGTAGTAGGGTGCAATCTTCTGGAACCCCATGCTGAGATCAAGGGATGGACCGACCCATTCAAGAGCATCGATCGTGCCTCGGTCGAGCGCAGTATAGAGTTCACCCGGGGCAATATTGGTAACCACAACACCGAGTTTGGAGAGAACTTCACCGGCGAAACCCGGGACGCGCATTTTCAGACCTTGTAAATCATCCAGGGTATTGATTTCTTTACGGAACCAGCCACCCATCTGGTTGCCGGTATTACCGCCGGGGAAGGCATATACACCGTGTTTGTCATAGACGTTTTTCATCAGTTCCATACCGCCGCCGTAATAGAACCAGGCATATTGCTCGGGTGCGATCATACCGAATGGCATGGTGGTGAAAAACATGGTGTTGGCATCCTTACCCTTCCAGTAGTAGGAGGCCGAGTGACCCATCTCGTACTGGCCGGCCTTAACCATATCAAGGATGCCAAAGGCAGCCTTGTGCTTATTGGCAGAATCAACACGGATTTCCAGTTCGCCGTTGGACATGACTTTGACCAGTTCGGCCATCGTGAGAACCGCATCGCCGAATATGGGGAAGCCGGTTCCCCATGTCTGGGCCAGCTTCCATACAATGGTTTCTTTTTTTACTTCCTGAGCTTGGGGGGTCGCCGCCTGCTGCTTTTCACCGCAGGCTGACAAACTCATAAGTGCGATCAGGGTCAGTAACCCGGTAAGCAATTTCATGGAGTGCTTTAGCTGTTTCATTTGTTTTTCCTTGCGTGCAGAGGGTCATTCTTGTGCTGCTGCCGATGGGCAGGCCAACGTTTTGCGTTCAATTTATGTGCCCTTATAAACTATTGTCCTAAACGACAGTGTTGTCAATGTCCGCACAATAGTGCTTTCAAGGGTGTAGCCATTCCGGTGATCGCCATTAGCAGGCGAACCGCTCAAGCTTGTCAGCGCCACCCAATGATTGCAATTAGACCTTTGTGCTACTAAATTGACCGCCTATGAAGATTCTGGTTACAGGCAGTTCTGGTCATTTGGGTGAAGCGCTGGTCCGTACCTTGCAGGAGGCGGATCACGAAGTTATTGGACTGGATATCAAGGACTCGGCCTTCACAACCGTGACGGGTGCGGTTGACAACAGCGAATGTGTACAGGAGTGCATGCGCGGCGTGCAGGTTGTCTATCACACCGCGACGCTGCACAAACCCCATGTTGCAACCCATTCCATGCAGCAATTTATCGATACCAACGTGTCCGGTACGCTGACACTTTTACTGGCAGCAAAGGCCAATGGCGTAAAGGCGTTTATATTCACGAGCACGACCAGTGTGTTTGGCGATGCTTTGCGGCCACCGGCAGGAACACCCGCCGCCTGGGTCACCGAGGATGTTAAACCCATTCCAAAGAATATCTATGGAGTGACCAAATCAGCCGCAGAAGACCTGTGTTTGTTATTTCACCGTAAACACGGACTCAATTGCATAATCCTGCGTACTTCCCGGTTTTTTCCGGAGGAAGATGACGACAAGCTGAAGCGTGAGAAATACGCCGGCGAAAATGCCAAGGCCAGCGAGTTCCTGTTTCGCAGGGTTGAACTTGAGGATGTCGTCAGTGCCCATTTCGCGGCCGCTGAACGGGCAGGGGGGTTGGGTTTCGGCAGGTATATCATCAGCGCGACCACGCCATTTCTGCCTGAAGATTTACCGGAACTGAACACCAATGCACCGGCTGTTGTTCGCAAAAGGGCCCCTGGTTTTGCCGGGATATACGACCGGCTTGGTTGGGAGATGTTCGATACGATCGATCGGGTTTACGTTAATGAAGCGGCAAGAAGAGACCTGCTTTGGAAACCAAAATACGATTTCGCACATGTCCTCGATTGCTTGAAAACGGGTGATTTTCCAGTGAGCCTGGTTGCGAAACAGGTCGGCTCGAAGGGTTATCATGACAAGGTGTTTGAAGACGGGCCCTATCCGGTATAGAAATCCAAAGACACGGAGGTTGAACCCATCCTCCTAAACTTTTTCCGTTACTTTTCTGATGTCGTCCAGGGCGGATTTTACACAAGCATCACCTTCCTCTATCGCTTCGGCGGCCCTGTGAAATTCCAGCAAACCGATGTGCGCCAGCCTCGGTGAAATCATCACTTCGGCGGGATCTCCAGCCAAGCGGCTGCGAGTGATACGATCCTGAACTATATTGATAGAGTTGGTGATCGAAGCGAATAGACCGGGTGTCTCATCCTGCTTACCACTGTAGGGAAAAATTGAACTGGAGTACTCCATGGTCGTTTGCTTCAAGCTGTGCAACACACCTTTTTTCTTGCCGGGCTCAGGTTCCGGCTTCTTCTGACTACGCCGGTTCATGACGTCTGAATTCAGATTGACCGCAATGACAATGTCCGCGCCCAATGCGCGGCAGGTAGATACGGGCACGGGGTTAACCAGACCCCCATCAACCAGCCAGCGATGTTCATGTCGAACCGCTGGAAACAATCCCGGCAATGCCATAGATGCCTTGACCGCATTCGCGAGCCCGCCTTCCTGAAACCAGACTTCCCGGCCGTTTGAAAGATCGGTCGATATGGCCGTGAATTGTTTGGGGAGGTTTTCTATCAGAACGTCTTCAGCCGCTACATACTGGTACAGGAACCGGCTCAGGCGGTCACTATCCACAAATCCGGACTTTGAGAGTTTGACGTTAAAAAACTTCAAGACATCCGCTCTCGACGAGGCGAGCACCCAGTTCTCAAGGTGTACGAGGTTGCCCGTAAGGTAACTTGCACCAATCATGGCGCCCACCGAGGTGCCGCAAACAATGTCGGGCTCTATGCCTTCGCGGAGCAGGGCCTTGATAATACCTATGTGTGACCAGCCGCGCGAAGCACCGCTGCCGAGAGCCAGGCCGATTTTTGGTGTTACAGCGGAATTATGCATTCATGCGTATCCGGTAAATTGACACGGTTCATTATAAGGGAGGTCGGGGCACAAGGTGCCAGAGAACTTTACCTCAGTAGCTCCTCGGCCTAGAAGATATATTCCTGAACTAGGCAGTGGGGGCGCTGGGGCGGGTATTGACTTACCAGCGAACGTAGGGTGCGTAACCCGTTACGCAACGGACCATCGTCGGATGTTAAAACCATTGGTGGGTAACAAGTTACCCACCCTACGGGTGCGGACAGGCCGAAGCTGGGGTGGAGGTATTGACTTACC
>RCNE010002316.1_pt1 | contig 10244 bp, 8 predicted proteins | sample 2041361 | NCBI WGS metagenome assembly RCNE01 (sample SAMN09708229, study PRJNA481090) | Marine sediment metagenome, whole genome shotgun sequencing project.
CGTAAAGCCAAGAAACCGGCCGATGACAAGAAGACCAAGTACGGTCGAAATAAACTGCATGTCGCCAGCGACAAGAGTGGCCGACGCCGTACCAAAAAACCGTCCCGCCGCCGAGCAGTTGCGGTTCACGCTGATTCGCAGAGTTTTGAAAAACCGACGGCACCACTCGTACGTGAAGTTGCTATTGGCGACACCATCACGGTGGCAGAGCTTGCCCAGAAAATGGCCGTGAAAGCCAACGAAGTAATTAAAACCATGATGGGTATGGGTGCCATGGTGACTATTAATCAGGTCATTGATCAGGACACCGCTCAACTGGTGGTTGAAGAAATGGGTCACACCGTTTCCATCGTCAGCGACAATGTTCTCGAAGACGCGGTCGTGGAAGCCGGCCAGGCAGTGGGCGACCAGGTACATCGTGCGCCGGTGGTTACCGTTATGGGCCATGTTGATCACGGAAAGACGTCGCTGTTGGACTACATTCGTCGTGCGAAAGTCGCTGACGGCGAAGCGGGCGGAATTACCCAGCACATCGGAGCTTATCGTGTAGCCACCAGCAAAGGCGACATCGCGTTTCTGGATACTCCGGGACACGAAGCCTTCACGGCAATGCGATCTCGCGGTGCACAGATTACCGACATCGTAATTTTGGTTGTTGCTGGCGACGATGGTGTTAAACCGCAAACTATTGAGGCGATCAAACACTCAAAAGCCGCGGGTGTACCCATGATCGTTGCGGTTAACAAGATGGACCGCGAAGATGCAGACATCGAACGCGTTAAGAACGAAATGTCGCAACACGACGTTCTCCCGGAAGACTGGGGTGGAGAAACCATCTTTGTGCCGGTATCGGCAAAAACGGGCGATGGCATCGACAATTTGCTGGAGAGTATTTCGGCGCAGGCGGAGATTCTTGAATTGACCGCCACCGAGGACGGTCCGGCCGCCGGTGTGGTGCTTGAGTCATCACTTGAAAAAGGGCGCGGTGCCGTAGCTACAGTGCTGGTCAGTCGCGGCATGCTGAAAGTGGGCGATACACTGCTTGCCGGTCAGGAGTTTGGTCGTGTACGTGCCATGTTCGACGAGTTGGGTAAGCCGATCAAAAAAGCCGGTCCGTCAACACCGGCCGTGGTTTTGGGTCTGTCAGGTACACCTAATGCCGGCGACGACATTCTAACGCTGGACGACGATCGCAAAGCGCGTGATGTGGCTCAGCAACGGCAGGATAAAATGCGCGACCAGAAGCTGGCCAAACAGCAAGCTTCCCGACTTGAAGACGTGTTTTCACAAATGTCCCAGGGCGAGCGTGAAAGCGTTAACCTGGTCATTAAAGCCGACGTGCATGGTAGTGCGGAAGCGCTGCGTGATTCGCTGATGAGGCTAACTCAGGAAGATGTCGTAGTTAAAGTGGTGCTTAGTGGGGTGGGTGGTATTACCGAGTCCGACGTCAATCTGGCGGTGGCTTCCAATGCGATTATCATCGGCTTTAATACTCGTGCCGACAGTGCTGCACGTACGCTCATAAAAGATTCCGGCGTCGATCTGCATTACTACAGCATCATCTACGAAGCGATCGACGAAGTTAAGCGCGCAATTAGCGGCAAAATGGCACCTGAGATCAGGGAACAAATCGTGGGCCTTGCCGAAGTGCGTGAAGTGTTTACGTCTCCCAAGCTGGGCCTGATCGCCGGTTGTATTGTGTCGGAGGGCTACGTACGGAAGAGTTTCCCTATTCGCGTTTTGCGCGATAACGTAGTTATTTACGAAGGTGAGCTTGAGTCTTTGCGTCGCTTTAAAGACATTGTCAATGAAGTCCGTTCGGGAACTGAATGTGGTATCGGCGTCAAGAACTATAACGACGTAGTTGTTGGTGATCAGATCGAATGCTTTGAACGCATCGAGGTCGCGCGCTCAATTTAAGCGCGACACATCATGCCTAAAGAGTTTCATCGCAGCGAGCGGGTGTCCGAACTGCTTCACCGGCTAGTCAGTGACGTCGTGCGCAACGAAGTTCACGACCCACGCGTGAGTCTGGTTACGATTACGGATTTGCACTTAAGCAGGGATCTTACGGTTGCGAAGATCTACTTTACGTCATTGGACGATCAGGCCGACCTCGATGAAATTGCGACCGTCTTGCAAAAAGCGGCCGGTTTTATTCGCAGTAAAATTGGTCGCGAAATTCGTCTGCGCACAACGCCAGAGCTACGTTTTTTCAAAGACGATGTAGAATTAAGCGGGCGTGCCATAGGCACGTTGATAGCCGATGCTGTGTCTCGCGACGATGAGCGGCGGGGCAGCGATGACACCACCGACGACACCACCGACGGTGCAACGGACGAGGACAACGACGAGCATGGGTCGAAGTCGTAAAGGGCGTAACGTCAACGGCATTTTGTTGTTGGATAAGCCCAGTGGCCTAACCTCCAATCGCGCTCTACAGCGGGCTAAGGGTCTCATGTTTGCGCGCAAGGCCGGGCACACCGGAAGCCTCGATCCTCTGGCTAGCGGCTTGCTTCCACTATGTTTTGGGCATGCCACAAAAATCTCGGGATATTTGCTCGATTCGACCAAGACCTACGAAGTAACCGCTGTTTTTGGGGCGCGTACCGACACCGGTGATGCCGATGGCGAGATTGTTGCCACCTCGGAGCACAGACCCTCTGTAGAAGATATTGATGCGGTGATACCCGCGTTTATGGGTCAACAGACGCAGATTCCACCCATGTATTCCGCCTTGAAGCAGGATGGCAAGCGGCTCTACAAGCTGGCTCGTGAGGGTAAGGTCGTCGACCGTCCACCGCGTGACATCACTATTCACGCGTTGGAACGGCGAAATTCGGACACCGGGACGATGGCGCTGAAGGTAGTGTGCTCGAAGGGCACCTATATTCGCACTTTGGTTGAGGATATTGCTGAGAAACTGGGTGCGCTGGCGCATGTTGCGATTCTGCGCCGAACCGGCGCCGGGCCATTTGACGACGGCAAGCTGGTCACTCTTGAGGCTCTGGAGTCGCAGGTTGAGGCCGAGGGCCCGGAATCTGCGGATAGTTGGCTGTTGCCTCTGGATCATGCGCTGACCGACTGGCCGACCGTCCAGCTGGACCCGGACACCGGGTTCTATTTATTGAATGGACAGCCTGTACAGGCTCCAGGGGCCCCGGAAGAGGGTTCCGTAAGGATCTATGTCGACGAGCTAGGGCTCGTCGGATTGGGTGAAATCCTGCCTGATGGGCGGGTGGCGCCAAAGCGTCTGTTTCGCTGATGGCAGCAAGTAGACAAGTGAGAATATCGCCTGTTTTTTTGCCCAAAATCGCTTGTGACTAGTGGGTGGCTGCGGGTACAATGCGCGCTGCCAAAAAGGGTTTAAATAGAAAGATTTAGAGGAAAGAACGAGATGCCGCTTTCAACCGAGCAAAAAGTAGGAATTATTGAGAAACATTCACGCGGGAATGCCGATACAGGCAGTCCCGAAATTCAGGTCGCACTGTTGTCAGCCCGTATTAACGGCTTGACCGCACATTTTGCGCATAACAAAAAAGACCATCACTCACGCCGCGGGCTGCTGAAGATGGTCAACCAACGTCGCAAACTGTTGGACTACCTGAAAAAGAAAGATCTCAAACGTTACCAGGATCTGATCGCAGACCTTGGCTTGCGCCGATAATACTCCCGGCTAATCCGGGTCAATCTAGATCATCGTTATAAACCAAGGGGTTTAGGGGCGGTTAGTTGTGACTATTCATAAGCAAGAATTTATGTACGGTGACCAAAAGGTCACGATCGAAACGGGTGAGATCGCCCGTCAGGCCAGTGGGGCTGTTGTCGTTTCTATAGGTGATACGACATTGCTTGTCACCGCTGTAGGAAAGCGCGAAGCTGATCCAGGGCGTCCGTTCTTTCCTTTGACAGTGAACTACCAGGAAAAAACCTATGCCGCCGGTAAAATACCTGGCGGATTTTTCAAGCGAGAAGGTCGGCCTTCTGAAAAAGAAACGTTGATTTGCCGCTTGATCGATCGCCCGATTCGTCCGTTGTTTCCGAAAGGGTTCAAAAACGAAGTCCAGGTGATTGCGACCGTGATGTCGCTCGACCCCGATGTTGATGCCGACATTCCGGCCATTATCGGCTGTTCTGCGGCGCTTGCGATTTCAGGCATGCCATTTGCTGGCCCGATAGCCGGGGCGCGAGTGGGCTATAAAGATGGCGAATACGCGCTTAACCCGAAACGCAGCTGGATGGCTGACTCGGATCTTGATCTGGTTGTCGCCGGTACTGAAGGCGCCGTACTCATGGTTGAGTCAGAGGCGGACATTCTGCCTGAAGACGTAATGCTGGGTGCCGTGGTTTACGGTCACGAGCAAATGCAGGTCGCGATCCAGAACATCAACGAACTCGCTGCCAAAGTAGGCGCCGAGTCGTGGAACTGGGAAGGCCCTGCCGAAAACACGACTCTTAAAGAGCTTGTGTCGTCAAAGGCAACCGCTGGTCTGAGTGCTGCTTACGATATCTCCGAAAAAATGGCTCGTCAGGATAAAGTTCACGAGACCAAAGCAGCCGTTATGGAAGCGCTGGCTGGTGGCGACGACGCTGAATACAGCAGCGACGAAGTCGGTGGCATGCTCAAGAAACTTGAGAGTGACATCGTGCGTAATCGTGTGCTCGATGGGCAACCTCGAATTGACGGTCGCGATACCACTACGGTACGCCCCATTAACGTTCGTGTCGGCGTGCTTGCTCGTACACACGGTTCAGCTTTGTTTACCCGTGGCGAGACACAGGCGATTGTGGCTACTACGCTTGGTACAGGTCGCGATGCACAAATGATCGATGCCCTGGAAGGTGAGTACAAAGAGCCGTTCATGTTGCACTACAACTTCCCTCCGTTCTGCGTGGGCGAAACGGGCTTTATGTCCGGTCCCAAGCGACGCGAGATTGGTCACGGTAAATTAGCCAAGCGCGGTATGGCCGCAGTGATGCCGGACATGGAAGAGTTTCCCTACGTTATTCGCGTAGTGTCTGAAATTACCGAATCCAACGGTTCCAGTTCGATGGCTTCAGTGTGTGGCACCAGTCTTGCTCTTATGGACGCGGGTGTTCCTACCAAAGCACCGGTTGCCGGTGTTGCAATGGGCCTGGTTAAAGACGGTGACCGTCACAAGGTTCTGACCGATATTCTGGGCGACGAAGACCATCTGGGCGACATGGACTTTAAAGTAGCCGGTACCGAAGAAGGTATTACAGCGCTGCAAATGGACATTAAGATTCAGGGTATTACCAAAGACATCATGTCACAGGCCCTTGATCAGGCCAAAGACGCACGTCTGTTCATTCTGGACAACATGAAGCAGGTGATTTCATCGCCTCGCGAGGAAATGTCTGATTGGGCTCCAACTATCATTTCGATGAAGATTGATCCTGAGAAGATTCGCGACGTTATCGGTAAGGGCGGTGCGGTCATTCGTGCCATCACCGAAGAGACCGGCGCTACTATCGATATCGACAATGACGGAACCGTACGTATTGCTTCTGTGGAAGGCGCTTCAGGTCGCGAAGCAGAACGACGTGTTCAATTGATTACGGCGGAAGTCGAAGTCGGCAAGATCTACGACGGTAAAGTTGCACGTCTGATGGATTTCGGCGCTTTCGTGACCATCTTGCCGGGCAAGGACGGGCTTGTGCACATTTCCCAGATCTCTGAAGAGCGTGTGGAGAAAGTCAGTGACAAGCTGTCTGAAGGCGACGAGATAAAAGTGAAAGTACTCGAAGTCGACCGCCAGGGCCGTATCCGCTTAAGTATGCGGGAAATTGACGGGACTAAAGAAGAAGCTTAAACGCAAGCGATTTGCGGGCACAAAAAACCCGGGCCTGGCCCGGGTTTTTTTATGTCTGCTGACTGCAAGCGTTTAGAATACTGTGCTAGTCGCGATCGTCGCGTTTGCGCCCCTCTTTATTTTGCGCCCCGACAAATGTTTTCAAGAGTTCTTCCTGTGCTGATTTCCAGAATGAGAGATTCTTTTTGGCGATGTCTGTGACAATACTGACTGGATCGACACCCACCACACTTTTGAGTCTTGAACGAATTTGCTGCTGTTGCCCCATGAACAGTTTCAGACTCTGTTCCATGTAGCTGCTGACCATGCCCTGCATGCCGCCGCCGTAAGAGCGAATGATTTGAGATAGGAAATCGCGGCTAAAGATTGGTTCGCCGCTGGCTTCCTGCTCACTAATTACCTGCAGCAAAATGCTGTGAGTGATGTCGGTCTGGGACTTCTTGTCGATGACTACAAAGTCGACTTTTTCAAGCACCAGGTTGCGGATATCGGCGAGCGTTATATAGCGGCTTTCCTCCGTGTCGTACAAGCGTCGGTTTGGGTATTTTTTAATAATTCGTGATTCGCTCATTAACTCTTGACCCTGTCGGTTAAGGGGAGGGGAGGGGTGGAATGCTGCGATAAGCAGATTCGGCCTAAATGCACTGCGTCATTTTCACTGAACCGCCAGTGTAACTGGCGGTGATGCTGCTTTGCAATTTGTTCCTGCTTTGACTCAGTCTAATGTAATTTTCTTTATCTGAAACAGTTTATTAGGCTCCCATCTTTCGATTGCGTACGACCAGATATCACGCACTGCAGCGCGTTTAAGCGCGCCTTCGACGGGAAGCCCAAGTCCTGACAACGCGTCGCACAATTGCTGCGCAGCACGATTGGTGTCAAGCGCAGGGGCCGCCGTTTGCTTGGACAGTTTATAGCCCTGGTCACTGACCACAGTCGGAATATGAACCCAGTTTGGCGTAGTTGGGGTGAATGCGTTTCGAATAAGAATCTGTCCAGCCGTTTCCTGCAGCAAATCGATACCGCGTACGACTTCAGTAATGCCTTGATCCAGGTCGTCGACGGTCACTGCGAGTTGGTAGATCGGAAAGTCATTCTTGCGCCAGACAACAAAATCGCCCTGATCACGGCCAAATTGAATGATCTGCTCTCCCTGCAGCATATCGGTAAAGCGTACGCAGGCGTCATTCGTTCTCAGGCGCCAATTGACCGGGACGGACTCGTCGGGTGCGTGCTTCAGACACGTCCCCGGATAGACGTTTTGTTTACCGTGTTCGGCAGCAATTGCCGCGCGTATGTCGCGCCGGCTGCAGCGGCAGCGATAGATCATGTCCAGTTTGAGCAATGACTCCAGAGCGTCTCTGTATTGATCAAACCGCTGGCTCTGATAGGTCACCTCGCCATCCCATTCAAAGCCAAATGCTTCGAGCGTTGTCAGAAACGAAGCGGAAGCTCCTTTGACTTCGCGAGGTGGATCAATGTCTTCGATGCGCAGCAACCATTCGCCATCAGCCTGACGCGCGCGCAGATAGCTGGCCACCGCTGCGGTCAGCGACCCCATGTGTAATGGTCCGGTTGGAGAGGGCGCAAAGCGCCCTCTATATTGATTGGACGAAGGGTCCGGACTATTGGACACAACGACAGCGATTTGAACAAAACAGCCGCGAGTGGCTAATAACGTTACCCGCCGAGTTGTCGCTCACGAATTTCGTCGAGCGTTTTGCAATCGATGCAAAGCGTCGCCGTCGGTCGAGCTTCAAGACGTCGGATACTAATTTCGATACCACAGGCTTCACAGTATCCGTAGTCACCCGAGCCAACCATTGCTAGTGCCTCATCAATTTTCTTGATCAGTTTTCGCTCACGATCGCGAGTTCGAAGTTCGAGACTGAACTCACTCTCCTGGGTTGCACGATCGTTAGGATCGGGAAAATTCGCCGCTTCGTCTTTCATGTGGTGAACGGTGCGATCGACTTCTTCCATGAGCTCGTTTTTCCAGGCTCCTAAAATAAATTTAAAGTGATCACTTTGTTTGCTGTTCATGAAATCTTCGTTGCGAGCCGGCTGGTAAGGACTGACCTTCGCCGGTGCCAATAAAGCAGCGCCTGCCCGACGCGAAGCCGACCTTTTAGGCGCAGCTTTTTTAGCGGGTGTTGCCGCCGCTGCCGCTTTCTTGGCCACGGTTTTCTTCGCCGTAGTTTTTTTGGCGGCCGCTTTCTTCACAACTTTCTTTGCTGCAGTTTTTTTGACCGCAGTTTTCTTGGTGGCAGTTTTTTTATTAGTAGCGACTTTCTTAGTCACTTTCTTTTTCGTGGTTTTTTTGGCTACTTTCTTTTTCGTCGCCATTTTTGATCCCTCTTGCAAGTCTGCCATTCAGAAAAACGCTCAATTATATAGCGATAATCCCAAATGTATACAACAATTTCTCGTCTTTTTTCGGGAACTACCTGGCCCTGAAAATGCCTTATAAATCAGGGCAGTTCGACGGTGGTCGGGGGTTGCCAGTCGGCATTTTGCTGGCTGGCTACAATTGTTGTGTAAATGCCGCCCCGAACATAAAACTCGGCGGTGAGCCGCATGAACCTGGGCGCGCAGGCGGATGCCAGATCGTTGAGTATTTTATTGGTGACCGCTTCGTGGAACGCGCCTTCTTCCCGGTAGCTCCACATGTAAAGCTTTAGGGATTTCAGCTCGATACAAAGCTTATCGGGAACATACTCTAAGTGAAGTGTCGCGAAGTCCGGTTGCCCGGTCTTTGGGCATACACAGGTAAACTCCGGAATGCGCATCCGGATGGTATAATCGCGCTGGTCTGCAGGGTTTGGGAACGTCTCCAGCTCACGAGACGGTGGTGCTGTGCCGCCTGCACCTAACGCTTCACCCGGAAAAATTGTCACGAAATGTATCCCTCCAATCGGAACTTTTTGATGTGGATTTCTAATGGCAGAAGTAGGGTGATTACTTTACACTACAGCGATTGTTTCGACCATGATCTGGATACTGTTTAATGCGACTGAGCAAGATTAAGCTCGCCGGCTTTAAAACGTTCGTTGATCCCACCACTGTTACCTTACCCAGCAATCTGGTCGGCGTTGTCGGCCCGAACGGCTGTGGTAAGTCAAACATAATCGACGCTGTGCGTTGGGTGATGGGGGAGAGCTCGGCGAAAAACCTGCGCGGTGAGGCTATCACCGATGTGATCTTTAATGGATCAAGTTCTCGCAAGCCCGTGGGCTCTGCGACAATAGAACTGGTATTCGATAATTCCGATGGCAAGATTGGCGGCCAGTACGCCGGCTATGCGGAAGTGTCCATCAAGCGCACCATGAGTCGCGATGGTGCATCGACATACTTTCTGAACAACACGCGTTGCCGGCGCAAGGACATTACGCATGTTTTTCTCGGTACGGGTTTAGGCCCGCGCAGCTACTCAATTATTGAGCAGGGCATGATCTCGCGGTTTGTCGAAGCCAAACCCGACGATATGCGCGTGTACCTTGAAGAAGCGGCCGGTATATCAAAGTATAAAGACCGTCGGCGTGAAACCAATAACCGCATTCGTCATACGAGAGACAATCTCGATCGGCTGAACGATCTGCGGGAAGAAGTCGACAAGCAAATCAAGCATCTTCAGCGTCAAGCCAAAGTGGCCGAAAAATACAAACGCTTTCAGGAAGAAACGCGTTTGCTTGAGGCAGAGCTGTTGGCGCTGCGTTACGCAGAAATGGACGACCGGCAGACCGCCGAAGCCAAGCTGACGCATGAGAAGGAAATGGCGCTCGAGGCTGCGGTGGCTGAACTGCGTTCCGTCGAAGCAGATATTGAGAAGCTTCGCAGCGACAGCGGCGAACATGGCGACGCCTTTAGTGCTGTTCAGGAAACGTATTACAAGGTTGGATCCGAGATTGCCCGTCTTGAACAGGATATTCAGCACGCCAAAGACCTTAAACAGCGCCAGCAGCAGGATGTCGATAAATCCGAGCAGGGCATTAAGGAATTTGAGGCGGAAATTGCCAACGATGAGGCGCAATTAAAAGAACTGGCGACAGAGCTTGCCGCGATGGAACCTGAATGGGAGCGGCTAAGCGAACTGGGCACGGCGTCCGAAGCCAACTGGCGCGAGGCCGAGTCCCGCATGAATGCCTGGCAGGAACAATGGCAGAAGATCAGCGCCGAAAACAGTGAGGCAGTGCAGCGCGCCCGGGTTGAGAGCACGCGAATTGAACAAATGGAGCAGCAGCTTAAAGGGCTGGTGTCCCGCCAGGAACGAGTTGCGGTTGAACGGGCAGCGCTCTCCGTCGCCGATATAGTGACCGAATTGGGTCAGCTTGGAACTAACGAAAGCTCTTTGAAGTCCACGCTGCAAGAGGCCAAGGACGAACTGCATGTCAGTCATGACCAGATTCAGTC
>RCNE010002320.1_pt1 | contig 10239 bp, 12 predicted proteins | sample 2041361 | NCBI WGS metagenome assembly RCNE01 (sample SAMN09708229, study PRJNA481090) | Marine sediment metagenome, whole genome shotgun sequencing project.
CATCTATTTTTATTTTATTCGTATTATAAATTAGTATTGCACTAAATGAGGAAGTATTTATTGTGCTTGTTTTCATTAATCGGCTTTGCCGGGATATCACAAGAAAATGAAGCTGAGCAGAAAGTAGAAGATTTTCAGGCAGTAGTTATTAATGCGCAGTCCAATACCCCTTTGGAAAGTGTACATGTAATAAACCTAAACAAGGTTGTTGGTACTATAACCAACTCCAAGGGTGAATTTTCCATGAAAGCCTCTGTTAACGATACGCTTTACTTCTCATATTTAGGCTTTAAATCTCAGAAAATTCGTGTTACGAATGATATGTTTAAGTTTAAAAACACCAAGATTGCACTCACGGAACTTGCATATGCTCTGGAAGAAGTAGTTGTTAGGCCATACCAATTAACCGGCTATCTTGAAATTGATATAAAAAATCTGCCCATTAATACATCATATCAATATAGCATCTCCGGATTACCCACCAGCTATGAGGCCGGAAGTAAAAATCCGAGTGCGGTAACAAAGGTATTAGGCTCTATTCTTAATCCAGCGGATCTTCTTCGAAATTTATTTGGCAAACAACCCAACCAGATGAAAAAAATGAGGCAAATAAAAGATGATGATGACATCAGAGATCTCCTCGCCTCCAAATTTGATCGTGAAACACTTACCGAACTATTGCAAATTGATGAATTTGATATTAATGATATCCTCACTAATTGCAATTATTCGACCTCCTTCATAAAAACAGCCAATGATTTGCAAATATTGGATGCAATTAGCAGTTGCTACGAAGAATTCAAAGTACTTAACAGAAAAAAGTAAGGTAGAAATTAAGGCTCCATTTCCAATATAAATACTTGATTTAAGAATAGCCTTGTGAAACAATTTAAAGGCTCTTGAAATAAATTTTCTTTTTCCGCATTCATTTTATAGCTTTAGACAAAATCTATGAACATGAAAAAACTGCTTATTGCAATTGCAGTATCTGCACTTTTTTTGACCTGCAAAGAAGAAAAAAAAGAACCCCAAATTCCAGTTTCTTCAACTAAAGACAGTATTCAAATAATTGAGAAAAAAATTCCGTTTGTCTGGCAGGGTGCCAATATCTATTTTTTATTAACAGACAGGTTCAATAACGGTAATCCCGAAAATGATTTGAATTTCAACAGGACAAACGAAACAGCTCCTTTAAGAGGTTTTATGGGGGGTGATATTCAGGGTATCACAGACAAAATTGAAGAGGGTTACTTTTCAAAATTAGGAGTGAATGCAATTTGGTTTACCCCCGTGGTAGAACAAATCCATGGTGATACAGATGAAGGAACAGGTAATACTTATGCTTATCACGGATACTGGGCAAAGGATTGGACCGCTATAGATCCCAATTTTGGCACTAAAAAAGATCTTGAAAATTTTGTAAAAGCAGCCCATAAAAAAAATATCAGGGTTCTGATGGATGTGGTAATTAACCATACGGGGCCTGTAACCGATGAAGATCCAGTATGGCCCGAGGATTGGGTAAGAACAAAGCCTGTTTGTGAGAGTACTAATTATGAGACTACAACAAACTGTACTTTAGTTGCGAACTTACCTGATATTTACACAGAATCTGATGAAGTGGTTGAACTACCGGATGCATTACTGGCCAAATGGAAAGATGAAGGCAGACTTAGTAATGAATTGGATGAACTTCAACTCTTTTTTGAAAGAACTGGATACCCCCGTGCTCCCAGGTTTTATATCATTAAGTGGTTAACAGACTACGTTAACGATTTGGGCATTGACGGTTTCAGGATAGATACAGTTAAACATGCCGATGAAAAAACCTGGTTAGAACTATATACGGAAGCTTCCAATGCATTTGAAACCTGGAAAAAAAAGCATCCCGAAGACGTTTTGGATGATACTCCATTCTATATGGTCGGGGAAGTATATGGCTATGAAATTTCTAACGATAGAAAATACGATTTTGGAGATAAGACTGTTGATTATTTTGACTATGGTTTTGAGAGTCTTATAAACTTTGAACTAAAATATGATGCTAAAAAGTCTTATGAGACAATATTTAAAAAATACAATCGTATTCTGAACTCTGAATTAAAAAACAAAGGTGTGCTTAATTACATGACTTCTCATGATGATCCGGAACCCTTTGACAAAGATAGGAAGAGACCCTATTATATGGCGAACGTGCTTTTCCTAACGCCTGGAACTTCACAGATTTACTATGGAGATGAATCTGCCCGGGATCTTACTATTGAAAACACCGAGGGGGATGCCACTTTAAGATCATTTATGAATTGGCAGGAAATTGATAGTCTGCAAGAATCTAAGAATATTCTCTCTCACTGGCAGAAACTGGGAAGTTTTCGCGCTAATCATCCTGCTATAGGGGCCGGAAGGCATAAGCGCTTGGGTAAAAAACCCTATGTTTTCAGCAGAACTTATGTGAGTGGGGATTATAAGGACAAAGTTGTTGTAGGACTCGATTTACCGAAGGGTAAAAAAGCGCTATGGGTTAAAGGCTTTTTTGGAGACGGAACAAAACTTTATGATACCTATTCCGAAACTTATGTTGAAGTTAAGAATGGAAAGGTAATACTGGAAAATGATAATAATATAGCACTCCTGGAATTAGTAGATTAATTGGCGTTCTTAAAGGAAAGCAGAGTCCATACTACGAATCCATAAGATTTATGCTTCGAGCTAAGGGTTTTTATGAAGATGAACAGGAGAAATTTTATCGTTAAGTCCTTTTTTGCACTTCTGGGGTTATTTCTTTTTGACATTTTTTGGTTCGAGAAGTATGTAATTCAATGGACGACCTATGATCTCTCCAATTCGGATAGCAAAATAAAAATCGTTCAATTAACCGATCTTCATATAAATAAATTAAAATCTTTTCATAAGGCTATTGCCAACAAAATTAACCAAGAGCTACCTGACCTGATTTGCATTACAGGAGATTCCGTCAACAACAACAAGGGATTACCCGTTTTAAATGAATTTTTGGGCCTTATCAGCAAAGAAATACCGAAGGTGGTAATCATGGGTAATAAGGAATATGCGGGGAAAGTAAACATAAATTCTTTCAGAACTTTAATTAAAAAATATAATGGCCAATTGCTTATTAATGAAAGTTTAAAATTCTCAACGGCTAACAGAAACCTTGTTATAATTGGTGTAGATGATTTTATTGGGGGTGATCCGGATTTCACAAATGCCTCAACAGAATATGATAGTTCTGAAGAGGCTATTGTACTCAATCATTGTCCTGAGTACAGTGATGAAATAGCTATTTTAAATGAAACTCAAAAAGTAAATATTAAACTCATATTATCTGGCCATACCCATGGAGGGCAAATAACATTTCTTGGGAAAGCATTTTATAAGCCAGGCGGTAGTGGCAGGTTCTTAAGGGGATGGTACAAACTCAATGATATCAGAATGTATGTCTCTAAAGGCATTGGAACCAAATATATTCCGATTCGAATGGGTTGTAGAGCAGAAGCTACTATTTTTTATGTTTAGTTTACTGCAAGGAATGTAAAGCTATCCTGTTTCCTTCTGTATCTGTTAGAAGTGCCATAAAACCATGCCCCCCTCCTATTTCCTTTTTTTGTTGAATTATAGATCCTCCGGCATTAGTTACTTTGGCCAATTCTACTGACAAATCTTTACACGAAAAATAAAGAAGCGGACCCGCAGTATCACTTGGAATATACATCTCATGTTTAACTAAAGATCCCGAACTACCAGTTTTTCCCTGGACGCCAGGGAACCAACCCATGATAATTCCGCCCAAATCATGAATAGAAATAGAAATATCAAAAACTTCCTCATAAAACTTTCTGGCTCGTTCCATATCTTCCACTGGTATTTCGAACCATCCCACCATATTGTGCTCCATAGCGCTAAGTTATTTTTCCAGGATATCTTTTAAACTCACTAAACCTTCTTCAAAATCTTTGCCCACAGTCTTATCCATGTTCATAAAAAGCATCATGATGCTTACAGGGAACTTATTCTTACCAGAAAAACCCCAGGTAACTTCAGTCTCACCGACACCTGTTTCTTTTACCTTTAAATATGCATCTGATTGGGACTTCCAGGGTTTTAGAAAACGCAACTCACTTTCAATTACTTCATTTTCAACGATTCGTTTTATTTCCTGTTCGCCACTACCAACATCCTTGTTTCCTTCCCATTTGCTGGTTGCACCTATTTCACCATCGGAACCCACAAATTCTTTTTTCATATTAGGATCTCTTTTACCCCAGGGACTCCAATTATCCTGATTTTTTAAATATTTAAGATAATCGAATACCACCGGAACGGACTGCTGCACTTTTATGTTTCTGCTAACATCATAAGTTTTAGGTGCAATCATAGCTAAAATAATAACCAGAACAACAATCCCAGCAAGTATGTATAAAATTGTAGTCATTTGTATATCAGTTAATTGGTTACCTTTAAATATATAGAAAATTAATTTTCTTTCCTATATCTTTCAATAATTTCATCAATACTTTTAATAGATTTTTTAGTCCAATCGAATCGTTTTTCCAAAATTTCCTTTTCGGTTAGATGCCACAGTAAATTTGATTTTTTAAGTTGGAGTGTTAAATTATATAGTAAAATTGCCGCAGAAACCGAGATGTTGAGGCTCTCCGAAAATCCCGCCATAGGTATTTTCAAAGTACAATCAGCATGCTCTAAAACCTCAGGACTTAAGCCTTCTTTTTCGGTCCCAAAAAACAAAGCAATTTTATTTTCTAATTTAAAATCCTCCAGCAAAGTGGAGTCATTATTAGGAGTGGTAGCAATAATCTTATATCCATCGCCTTGTAAATCACGTATACAGGATTTAACAGTAGCATATCTTTCTATATCAACCCATTTTTGAGCTCCCATTGCAATGTTTTTGTCGAGACGTTGTCCAAATCGGTCTTCAATAATATGCGCTTTTTGAATACCAAAAACGTCACAACTCCTAATTACAGCGCTTGCATTATGCATCTGAAAAACATCTTCAATGGCCACAGTAATATAATTTGTGCGCTCGCTTAAAACATCATTAAACCGTTTTAGACGTTCAGGTGTAATATAAGTTTCCAAATAGGAAAGCAGATCAAGATCTATCATGACTCTAATTTAAGAAAAATGTATCTTTATAATAGACCTAAAATCATGCAAAAAAATATTGTTGTACTTACAGGGGCCGGAATGAGTGCAGATAGCGGTATTAGAACTTTCCGTGATGCGGACGGTCTTTGGGAGGGACACGATGTAATGGAAGTTGCCTCCCCAGGCGGTTTTGCCAGGAACCCTTACCTGGTATTGGATTTTTACAACCAAAGGAGAAGGCAGTTATTAGAAGTAGTCCCTAATCCGGGTCATAAAATGCTGGTTGAACTTGAACAGTACTTCAATGTCACTGTTATAACACAGAATGTAGATGATTTGCATGAACGAGCTGGCAGTTCTCATGTTCTTCATCTTCATGGTGAACTGCTGAAAGTTCGCAGTACTGGTGATGAAACATTGGTTTTGGATTGGAAAAAAGATCTAAACCTGGGTGAGACATGCTCAAAAGGATATCAATTGCGTCCCCATATTGTTTGGTTCGGCGAGGAGGTCCCATTATTATCCGAAGCTGCGCAAATTACAGTAACCGCAGATATTCTTATAATTATTGGAACATCAATGCAGGTATACCCGGCAGCCGGCCTTTTGAACTACGCAAGACAGGGCACATCCATTTATTTTATTGATCCAAAACCAAGTATAAATGCTTCAGATTTTGAAAATCTCATAATTATTCAGGCAACAGCAGCAATAGGAGTTCCTACCTTGGTAACGGACCTAGTCCGTAAAGAGCTTTAGTGCGCCTGGCCCATTCCAGAATGGCTTCGCGTTGTTCCTGAGAGAGTCTGGCTTCCTGGTGAACCCAGGTATATTCCTTTAGAGGCATCTCAGATTCTTCTCTGACCTCAATCAATTCTTCTAATTTGTGATCCTTTTGCCTTTTGTTGTAATTATCCCAATCAGACAAATTCAAATCTGCTTTAGCATCTTTGATATGTTCTGCTAGCCACCAAGAAACTGGAGCAATATTGTTGTACCATGGATATTGGGTATTGTTGCTGTGGCAATCATAGCAACTATGAGTTAAAATGGTTTTAACATTTTCAGGAGGATTAGTTTCATTTATGAAACCGGCTAAATGATTGCCTTGATCAATATTTTTTTCCGGTCTGAAAAATTGGATGGCAATAAAAAGAAGTAATAGCAATTTTGCTATTTTTTTCATTACTTTCATTTTGGGGCACTTTTGTTAGGCCAAAATACAAATTTTTGTGACTAAATCTGAATTATTCAAATCATTAAATTATGTGGATGGCACTCGGGATAAACGCATTAAAGTATCCCAAATGGTCCTTAATAGCCCTAATTCTATTTCACCTTTAATGGAAATTGCATTTGAGGATAATAGAGTGATTTCTTCAAAAGCCTGTTGGATTTTGGAATTTGTCGCCAAAAAAGACATAAAGCTAATCCTCATTAATATTGATGGTTTTACTAAGGGTATATCTAATGTGCAATTAGATTCGTCTGTAAGACCAATGGCTAAAATTTGTGAAATTCTTATGAAGGAATTTTTTTCCAAATCAAACAGTGACGTCCAGATGAAAATAAAGGAATATCACCTTGAAAAAATAACTACATCTTGTTTTGATTGGCTCATAGGGGAACATAAAGTCGCCGCTAAAGCGTATTCCATGACGAGCCTTTATTTACTAAGTGAAAAATTTGAATGGATTCGACCTGAACTCCAAATGATATTGGAGCAAAATTACAGCATGGGTAGCGCAGCCTATAAAGCAAGGGCCAGACAAATTTTTGCATTAATCAATAAGAAAAACCAAAACCAAAAAAGGGAAGTATAAGTAAATTACCCAACTCCCCTCAAAAAATTTAACTATCCTCCCAATATCCTTTTAATCTCACCAGCATATAGGTATCTTTACATCTTTCAAAAAATAATCAATCCTAAAGCATATGTCGTTAAATCAATTAAACGCCATTTCTCCCATTGACGGCAGATATAGGTCCAAAGTCGATTCCCTTGCAAATTTCTTTTCGGAAGAAGCGTTAATAAAGTACAGGGTTATGGTTGAAATTGAATACTTCATAGCGCTATGTGAATTAGAACTGCCACAACTCCCAAAATTATCCCGGGATAGAGTCGTTTCCCTTCGGAATATTTTTGAAAACTTTAGTATCGATGATGCTTTGGCTATTAAGGAAATAGAGCGAACCACTAACCATGACGTGAAAGCAGTAGAGTATTTTATAAAGGATAAGTTCGATGCATTGGGGTTAGAAAAATATAAAGAATTTATCCACTTTGGACTTACTTCTCAGGACATTAACAATACAGCCATACCTTATTCCATTAAAGAAGCTATGAATGAGGTATATGTTCCTGTATTTATGGAATTGACAGCGGTTCTAAGGGCTTTAGTTAAAAGTTGGGAAGATGTTCCTATGCTGGCACGAACTCATGGACAGCCTGCATCACCAACTCGTTTGGGTAAGGAAATTAATGTTTTTGCCGTGCGCCTCAAAGAACAGTTTAACCTTTTAAATGATATTCCAAGTGCGGCGAAATTTGGTGGAGCAACCGGGAATTATAATGCCCATAAAGTGGCTTACCCAGATATAGATTGGCAAAATTTCGGTCAAAATTTTGTTCAGAATAAATTGGGATTATCCCATTCCTTCCCTACTACTCAAATTGAGCATTATGATCATATGGCTGCTTTATTTGACACACTTAAACGCATCAATACCATAGTTATTGACTTAAATCGGGATATGTGGACTTACGTTTCCATGGATTATTTTAAACAAAAAATAACCGAAGGAGAAGTAGGTTCTTCAGCGATGCCACATAAAGTAAATCCAATAGATTTTGAAAATTCCGAAGGTAATTTAGGAATTGCTAATGCTATTTTTGAACATTTATCTTCGAAGTTACCTATTTCACGTATGCAGCGCGATCTAACGGACAGCACAGTACTGCGTAACGTTGGGGTTCCGTTTGCTCATACTCTAATTGCATTTAAAGCTACTCTTAAAGGACTAAACAAATTACTGCTGAATAAAGTCAAATTTGAACAAGATCTCGAGGACAATTGGGCGGTTGTGGCTGAAGCTATACAAACCATCCTAAGGAGAGAAGGCTATCCCAATCCCTATGAGGCATTAAAAGGTCTCACCAGAACCAATGAACGTATTACCAAAGAATCGATTGCAGAATTTATTGATCAATTGGAAATAAAGCAAGAACTTAAGACCGAATTAAAAAATATCAGCCCCAGTAATTATACGGGTATTTAATAAAGATACTTATATAGTAAATAGGAACCAGATCTATATTTTAATGCCTTTTATTAAAACTTCAATACTAATTAGTGCTATTCCTTTTTAAGTATTTGTAAATGCGGGTAAGGTATTTCAATTCCGGCTTTATCAAGTGCAATTTTACAACCTTCAATTGTACCAAAATATACATCCCAGTAATGCTCCGGCTTAGTGAAGGGCCTTACCGCAAAATTTATGGAACTGTCGGCCAACTCAGATACATTTACCGAAGGTGCAGGCTCCTTTAGAACCTTTTCATTAGCAGTAAGGACGCTCATTAATACCTCTTTGGTCTTTTTTATATCTTCACCGTAATCTATTCCAATTTCAACATCTACTCGTATTTTGCCTTCGGCCGTATAATTTATGATATTACCATTGGCCATAGCCCCATTAGGAATTATCGCTAATTTGTTTTGAGGTGTAACAAGTTTTGTAGTGAAAATCTCAATTTCTTTAACAGCACCAAGTACTCCCTGTGCCTCAATTAAATCACCTATTTTGTATGGTCTAAAAATCATTATTAAAACACCCCCGGCGAAGTTTGATAAGGATCCTTGTAAAGCTAACCCTACAGCTAACCCTGCAGCAGCAAGTATTGCAGCAAAGGTGGTTACATTCACCCCTAATTGTGAGATAACGATAATAATCAGAAATATTTTTAAAGCCCAGGAAATCAGATTTAAAAGAAATCGCTGTAAAGATTCATCATACTTACTTTTGGACATCGTTTTTCTGGAAACTCCAATTATCTTCTTAATTACCCAGGAACCGATCACAAATATGAGTATCGCACCAATTAATTTAGGACCGTAAGTAGTAATGAAGTCTATTCCTTTCTCAATCCATATTTCTGCGTTTTCCATAGTGATTAAATTTTAGTGTTATTTAGGGTAGGAAGATATAAAATTGCCTTGAGATATTTAAATCGAAATAACACTTTTAAATATATTTTACGTTTTGAAATCAAAAAACCCGCCCGGAATAGATCCGGGCGGGTTACATATTTATAAATAATTGAGTTAGCTTTTTAGAAATTCACCTATTTCTCCAAGTCCTTCGCCTTTATAATCAGATTTTTGTATTGCATCCATTAGTTGAATAATATAAGCTGGGTTCATATCCTTACCCAGAACCCGAATGAGGGCAAATCCTTTGTCATCACTGCTTCCGTAAATAATTACCTCATCTATTGCGTCTTCGTCACCTACATACTTAATAACACCCTTTCCGTACTCAGAATTCAATTTCATGAGTTCAACAAAATTATCATTCTTTAGAATTGCATTTACTTTTGCTTTTTCTACTTCATATTCGGCCCCATTCTCACTAGTCTTCCTAAAAGCCAATAAATTCAATTTCTTCAATGACTGTAATGCCTCCTGTTGTGTTTCTGACAAATCCTCATTTTTCAAATTTAGTATGCTCGTTGGAACATCCAAGGAAATGAAATTAGGATTTTCTGAACTATCTACATAATATTCCTGTAGACTCTGGTTGGAAGAACAGCCGGAAAGTACCAGGAGGGTAATGCCTGCAATAATCACTATGAAATTTTTCATTTTTTTGATCTTTAAATTTTATCAAAACCGATAGAAGTGGTAGTTGACCGGTTTTGAAATTATTTTCTTCCCAACGGTCAATTACCACTTTCTCAGTCTGTTATTTTGATTTATTCTTTTTTTCCGCTTTGTTTAATTCTTCCGGTAAATTCATCTTTTTTGTAAGTGAACCAATTTTAGTAAGATCAATATCCCCGGTCAATGTAAGAAGAACAGTTTCAATCTTTCTGTCATTTATTTCCAT
>RCNE010002321.1_pt1 | contig 10239 bp, 7 predicted proteins | sample 2041361 | NCBI WGS metagenome assembly RCNE01 (sample SAMN09708229, study PRJNA481090) | Marine sediment metagenome, whole genome shotgun sequencing project.
TGTTTTGGTAATTTTGAAATCACCCATACCCTATGCAAGAATCACTGCGCCCTGCGGCTCAATTGTATTGTGGAGCGCAACTATTCATTGCGTTTAGAAATCATCGACGAGATGAATGCGATTCATCTGAATACTCGCAGACCCCAATAATAAAAACCGAGAGGGAGCGCTCATCATCAATAAAGGTCGCTCCCTCTTTTTATTTTATGACCTGATGCGTACGAAAATAGGGCCTACTCTTGAGCGCTAAGCGAATGATTAAAAATACCAACCAGACTAATCTAGCCTAACACTATGTTTTTTCAGCACTTTTTGCACTTCTAGAATATCTACTTCCGAACAAGTAACTCCGTTTTGAAGAGAAACAGCGGCAGCCACTCCTGCGCCCTGCCCGGTGACCGAACAGCACATCATTTGGCGGGTCGCCGCATGAGACCCTTGATCGAACGCCACTGAACGCCCGGCCACCAGCAGGTTTTCTATCTTTTGAGGAACTATGATCCCATAGGGTACCTGAAAATAACGACCCGTGGTGGGCGGGATGACCGTACCAAATGCATCTAAAAATTCGGGAAATATACCGATGGCCGTTTTTAAATATCATCTAAACCCTAATAGTTTAGTTGTCTTCATCCAAAAAGGACCCACCCCAAAAGGGATGGATCCTATATTTTTTCTCCTGAAATCACTGTTTCCACGTACTACAGCGGGTTAACGGTCACGACGGGACAGGGGGAGTTCAGGATAACATGTTGGGCGGTGGAGCCAAACAGCAGCCTCCCCACTTTTGACCGCTTTTTAACCCCGATAAACAGCAGGTCCATATTTTTTCTGATGGCCAGTCTGACCAATTTTTCACCGACTTCGATATCATCGATCTGCAACTGAGCATCATAAGGGAGATCCTCATCTTCAAATAGAACATTGATCTCATTTTCAAACTCTTCTTCCATCTCCTCCAATCTTGAGCGTTTAATCGGGTTGTCCCTCTTCACCGCCTTCACCACTTCAATTTTGGCGTTCCAGACCCGGGCGTGTTTCTGGGCCTCGCGAACCGCATCCCTGGATGTGGATGTTGCCGTGTAGCAAACCATAATTTTCATGCCGTCCTCCTATTTTGCAGCGCCCGCAATCTCTTTGGACTGACGTTTTTGCAAAAGTTTGTCCAACCAATCCGGGTCCATTTCCGGAACCGAAGAGAGCAACAGATCCGTATATTGATGATGCGGGGGAGTCAGAATTTCTTTCTTAACCCCCTGCTCAACGATCTTTCCCTGGAGCATGACCACGATTTCATCCGAGATGGCTTTCACTGTCGCCAGATCATGGGTGATAAAAAGATAAGAGACTTTGAGCTCGTTTTGCAGGTTTTGCAAAAGTTTGAGAATACCTTCGGCCACCAGCTGGTCCAAGGCCGAAGTAACCTCATCACAGATAATCAACTCGGGATTGGCAGCCAGTGCCCTAGCAATACAGATGCGCTGCTTTTCACCGCCGGAGAGTTCCGAAGGATAACGGTCGTAATACTTATCCGACAGTTCGATCTTCTCTAGTAGCGCCAGAACCTTTTTCTCGCACTTTTTATCATCCATCCCAAAATAAAACTGAAGCGGCCGCCCGATGATTTTGCTGACCCGATGCTTGGGGTTCAACGCCGTATCCGGCATCTGGTAAATCATCTGCATCTTGCGGAGCTGCTCTTTGGTTCGTGATTTGCACTCAGGAGGAAACGGCTCCCCATCATAGGTAATCGTTCCCTTTATCGGCGGCAGGAGACCTGTAATCACCCTGGCTAAAGTACTCTTACCACTACCCGACTCACCCACCAGAGCGACGGTCCGCCCTCTTCGTAAGGTCAGGTTGATCTCCTCAAGGACGTTGGGCGTATTTCTTTTATACCGGGCCGTTACATTCTCAACTTCAAGAATAATATCTTTTTCGCTCTCTGAAAGATCTTTCTCTTCCTTGAGAGCGCGCACGGATAATAGCTGCCGGGTATACTCCTCCTTGGGAGCGTCCAGTAGCTCTCGAGTCTCATTTTCTTCCACCAATTTGCCATGCCGCAGCACCATGATCCGGTCTGCAATCTGCGCAACAACCGCCAGGTCATGAGTGATATAGATGGCGGCGGTGTTGAATTGGCGAACAATCCGTTTGATAGCCGCTAAAACTTCGATCTGGGTCGTCACATCCAAAGCAGTGGTGGGTTCATCAAAAACGATGATATCCGGTTGGCAAGCCATGGCCATGGCCACCATGGCCCGCTGCAGCTGACCGCCGGAGACCTGATGCGGATAACGGTAGCCGATATTTTCGGGATCGGGTAGAAGCAGCCGGGTGTAAATGTCTACCGCATTTTGGGTTGCTTCTTGAAAGCCCATGACTCCGTGCTGTACAGGGGCTTCGGCATACTGGTTAATCAAGCGATGGGCCGGATTGAACGAGGCCGCCGCGCTTTGCGCGACATAAGCAATACGGTTGCCCCTGATCTTTCGAAGGCGCTCTTTGGACGCCCCCATCAGCTCCCGGCCGTTAAAAACAATCGAACCGGACGAAATACGACACCCCTGGCGGGTATAGGCCATGGAAGCGATCCCCATGGTCGATTTGCCGGCCCCGGATTCACCGATCAGCCCCAGCACCTCCCCACGGGCCAGGGTCAAGTCAATCCCTTTGATGATGGGGCGCCACTTTTCATCACTCAACCCCTCAATCCGGACTTTTCTCATCTTTAACAGTTTTTCCATAGCTATTCCTTCAATCCACTGGCCACATGCAGAAACCAGTCCACGACCAGGTTAACGCCAACCGTTAAAAAGGCAATCGCCCCTGCCGGCCAGAGTGGTATAAAAATGCCAAAGGTGATCGCACCGGCGTTCTCACGTACCATCCCTCCCCAGTCGGCTGTTGGCGGCTGAATCCCAAGACCGAGAAAAGAGAGGGAGGCAATAAAGAGAAAGACAAAGCAGAAACGCAGACCAAATTCGGCCACCAGCGGCGGCAAGGCATTGGGCAGGATTTCCTGCCTCATTACCCACCAGATTTTTTCGCCCCGCAGCCGGGCAGCTTCGACAAACTCCATCACCTCAATATCCATGGCCACGGCCCGCGAAAGGCGAAAAACGCGCGTCGAATCCAACAAGGCGATAATCAAAATTAAGGCCGGAACCGATGTGCCCACTACCGAAAGCACCATCAATGCAAAAATCAGGGTAGGGAAAGCCATCAGGATATCAACAATGCGGCTCAGGATTAAATCGAACCACCCCTTTAAGGTCGCCGCCAGAAATCCCATAATAGTTCCTAAAGTGAATGAGAGAATGGTTGTTACAAAGGCCACGGCGATTGTATTGCGGGCACCGTATAGCAAACGGGTAAACATATCCCGTCCCAAATGGTCCGTTCCCAAAAAATGGCTTTTACTGGAAGACTCCCAGACATCTCCGATCAGTTCGGATTCTCCGTATGGGGAAATAACCGGGGCCAGAAGGGCTCCCGCAACGGTAATCAACACCATTGCCAGACCGAGACGGGCACTCCATGGGGATTGTTCCATCAGTTTAAAAAACGAATGCATGAAGGCCTCTTCCTTATTTTGGGTTTCGTAAGCGCGGATTACTGACAATCGCCAAAATATCCGCCAACAGGTTGAGGGTAACGTATGTGGCAGCAAAAATCAGACCGCTGGCCTGAACCACGGGAATATCCCGTTTGGCCACCGAATCCACCAACAGCTGCCCCAGACCGGGATAAACAAACACCACTTCGACAATAACCACACCCACCACGAGGTATGCCAAATTCAGTGCGATCACGTTAATCACCGGAGAGAGCGCATTGGGAAATGCATGCAATGCAATCACCCGCATCCGTTTTAGCCCTTTTAAGTGCGCCATTTCGATAAAGGGGCTTGCCAGGATATTAATAATGGCCGCCCTTGTCTGACGCATCATATGGGCGATGACCACCAGTGAAAGGGTCAAGCAGGGTAGAATAATGGTGTAGAGTTTCTGCCAGAAGGGCATATCTGCCGTGATATTGGAAATACTGGGGAAAAGAGCGAATTTAACTGAGAATAGGGCGATCAGAATATAAGCCACAAAGAACTCGGGGAAAGAAATGGTGCTTAATGTCGCCATGGAGATGGCCTTATCAAAAAAGGTATTGCGGTAAAAGGCTGCCAAAATCCCCAGAATAACTGCTACAGGCACGGAAATGAGAGCGGCCATCGCCGCCAAAAAAAGGGTATTGGAGAAACGCCAGCCGATCAGTTCGGCAACAGGCCTTTTGTTGGCCAGGGATTTACCCAAATCTCCTTGGGAAAACCCTTTGAGCCATTCAAAATAGCGCACATGGGCGGGTAGATCCAGTTTGAGCTCTTTGCGAAAGGCTTCCACGGTTTCGGGTGTAGCACCCTGCCCCAATATTGCTTCGGCAAGGTCGCCCGGAAGTGCTTCCACCCCCACGAATATTAAAATAGAGATGACGATAATCGTGAGCAAACCGAGCGCCAGGCGCTTTATGATTAACTTGATGATATCGGCCATACGGTCATTCCTTTACTTGGATTATTTCAGTTAATACAAGCGAGACAACAATCTACAAAAGTGTTTCTCCTACCCAATCGTTGGACAGGTCGGCTTAAAAGCAGTTGGGTTTGGATCACCCGGAAAAACATCTCTCTTCAAATATTCATGCTGACGATACAGTTCCGGCCAGATTACCGTGATAAATAAATTCAAGTGATCCGATGACCCATTGCCGTTGAAAGGTGCCGTGCACACGCTACAACCTGTTTCCCCAGCGACGGCAACCGTTTCATCGTTATTCGCTGAGCAGCACCTGAAATCGATATGGCGGCCTGAATCTGTTCGTTGTGGTTAAAAATTGGGGCCGCAACACATCGAACGCCTAATTCTTTCTCTTGATTGTCGACGGCATAGCCTTTCTTACGGATTTTCCTAACCTCATCTTTAAGTTTCTGAGCAGTTGAAATGGTATTGGAAGTAAAGGATCGCAACTCGATTTCATCAATGTATCGATCAAGTTGTGATTCACTAAAATAGCTTAAGAAGATCTTTCCAACACCGGAAGCATACAAAGGCGCGCTATCGCCTATTTTTGTGAACGCCTGCAGGTTGTGGTCAGGGCTGCTGACATGATCAATGTAAACGACACTATCTACATCCTTGATGCACAGATTCGCATTTTCACGGGTCTCTGCAACCAGCTCTTCAAGATAGGGTCTGGCGATAGTGACAATATTGATTTGGCGTTGAACTTTCTCGCCAAGAATCAGGAATTTTAAAGCTAACGTATAGCGGTGCGTTTGATTATTTTTATTCAGATAGCCTCGATTGACCAACGCGGCAACAATCCGGTGCGTCGTGGCGGGTGGTAAGCCGGACACTTTGGCAAGTTCCCGAACGCCGATTTCTCCTCGCTCAGCAATTAACTCAATGATATCCAGCGCCCGGTTTAAAGATTTCATCGTTTATTTGGCACCCTATCTGAAGCCCACGCCGCATGTATCACTATATGGAACAGTGATCCTTATTCTGATAATATCTATCATCGGGAAATCATCACTGTCAATCGCAAATCATCCAATACGCAATATTTGTTTTCCATATTTTGAGCCAATTTCATCAAAATTCAGATACCTAAATGACGCCATTTGCGACACCAAACAAACTGCCCCGCCGCAGTATCATTCACTGGGCGAGGCATCTTGGCAAAGAACAAATATTCAGTTTTGTAACTTCAATTAAAACCGATTATTTCATAATGGCTTCCATAGTGTATTGCCCTATCTGAGTGTGGTGCAGCACATTACTAAATGGCGCCATCGCTTCGAGCGACCCTTTGGCAAACACAAGAACCGGCGTAGCGGTATGTGTGCCTGTATTCCAGACCACGAATTGCTCCGTGGCAACCTCTCTGGCTAAAAGATTCTGACGGTTGTCATCGGTCTGGTATACAAAAAAGGCGCCGGTCGGCCCCATTTTAGGAACCACCTTGGACCCCAGATAACTATGCCCCTCTACAAAGTATGGATTCTCTTCGGTGGCGAGGATGTTCGTCGCTTGGTCTTCACTGATGGGAAATTCAGTATATGCATTCACAATTTCAGCCAGTTTGACCGGTGTCTGCTCCTCCTTGGGCAGGCTATCGAATTTTTCGTAGAAAATGTCACCGTAGCTCAATTTCTGGTTATAGATTTTATCCAGAACCGCAGGATCACCAAAATTATACCCCGGTTTATATTCCCTATTCTGAAACAGTACGCCGGATAGACTCTTTGCTTGCGGCAGATCATTGGCTGTGTAGCTTATCCCGAAGCCACCGGTGGTATGGTCAGCCGTCACAATCACCAAGGTGTCATCCCGGTTTTCGGCCCAGTCCAACACAGAGTTGATTGTCTCGTTGATCCGCAGCATCTCGTGGAGCATCAGCCCGGTATCGTTATAGTGCGCAGCCCAGTCTATCAGTCCGGCTTCAATCATCAGGAAAAAACCGTTCTCATTTTTGGACAACTCTCCCAACGCCTTGGCCGACATTTCTTTCAATGTGGGGATGACTCTATCGGGACTTTCTTGACTATGAGTCACCTTGAGGCCGTCGGGCATTGCTGAATAGGCGAAAAGGCCCAACAGTTTACCGTCTGCGGCCTCCATCTGGGAGCGGTTGAAAGCCAAATTATAGCCCTTTTCCTGGGCTTCCTTTAATAAGTTTCGACTATCCTTGCGTTTGGATTTGATCCTGACGGAACCCTCAGTCATCTGCTCCAGTTCTTTGCGAACCACGGATTCTTTATCATTGGCCTCTTTGGGAATCCAATAGCGCAATCCGCCTGATAGCATCACATCCGGACCGGCAGTCAACATATCAACGGCAATTTTATTTTCCATGCTCCGATGCGGTTGATGGGCGGCAAACGCGGCCGGCGTTGCATGGGTGAGACGCGTGTCGGAGATCAGCCCGGTTGACTTGCCGGCTTTGATCGCTTTTTCGAGAACGGTTTCTACTGGGTTGCCGTCCTTATCGGCCCCGATCATTTCCGATCCGGAAAATTGACCGCTTGCCAGCTGCGAGCCGGAGGCGGCGGAATCAGTCACGAGGGCACCGTTGGGGTAAGTCAACGATATTCCCATGACACCCCCGTCATTCATCAGTCTGTCAAACGCAGTTGTTCTATCTTTTATCACCGTATTGGGTGCCTGCCTGGCGTATGAGAGCAGCAACCCAACCTGTTCAGGCCCCATACCGTCCCCAATAATCATAATGACATTTTTGGTTTTATCGGTATCCAAAGCTGCTTTTTTGCTCTGGAGGCCGGAACAACCGGTTGCCACCATGGCAAGAACAATTCCCAGGATAACTATTCGGACCATTTGCTTTCTCATGTTACCTACTCCTTTATTTTAACGGCTTCTATTTAATATTCTTCTTGGTAACGAAAGACTACCCTTTATTCTTTTCTGGTTGATGCTTGTAATAGGGTGATGGCGACGGCGGAAGAACCGTATTGCCTAAAATGAGGTCAGCAGCTTTTTCAGCGACCATCATCACCGGGGCGTAAATGTTTCCGTTTGTCACATAGGGCATCACCGACGCATCCACCATACGCAAGTTTTCCAACCCATGAACCTTCATACTGTCCGGATCCACCACCGCCATGGGGTCTTTACCCATCTTACAGGTACAAGACGGATGCAGTGCGGTCTCTCCGTCCTCGGCGACCCAATCCAATATTTCCTGATCGCTTTCAACGGATGGGCCCGGCGACACTTCTCCGCCATTAAACGGCTCAAACGCCGGCTGATTCATGATTTCACGGGCACATCGAATCGCCTCCACCCACTCTCTGCGGTCCTGATCAGTGGAAAGGTAGTTGAACCGCAGCGCCGGATATTGCCGCGGGTCAGCAGATTTAATCTTCACCGACCCTCTGGCATCGGAATACATCGGGCCCACATGGACCTGGTAGCCGTGGCCTCCGGAAGGTGAGGTGCCGTCATAGCGAACGGCCACCGGCAAAAAGTGAAACTGTAGGTTCGGATAGGCCACATCTTCGTTACTACGGATAAAACCCCCCGCCTCAAAGTGATTGGTGGCCGCCGCCCCTTTGCGCTGAAAAAGCCACTGCAAACCCACCTTTGGCTTATTGTACCATTGCATCGCCGGATAGACGGAAACCGGCTGTTTGCAGGCATACTGGACATATACCTCCAAGTGATCCTGCAGGTTCCCCCCGACTCCGGGTAGATCATGCACCGGCGAAATACCGACTTGCTTCAATTCAGAAACATTCCCTACCCCGGAAAGCTGCAGCAATTGGGGTGAGTTAATAGCGCCGCCGCAACAGATCACCTCGCCCCCATACACTTTCTGAGCACTCGTCTTGGATTTGACATACTCAACACCTACAGCCTTTTTCCCATCGAACAGAATTCGGTTGGTAAAGGCACGGCATAGGACGGTGAGATTGGGTCGGCTTTTTACCGGATGTAAGTATGCCCGTGCTGCGCTCAACCGGCGGCCCCGGTGGATATTGCGGTCGAAGGCCCCGAATCCTTCTTGGCGATAGCCGTTGACATCATCGGTCAGGGGATGTCCCGCTTCCTGGACAGCTTTTAAGAAGGCACCAAAGAGCGGGTTTTCACAAGGCCCTGTTTCAAGAAGCAAAGGGCCGTTGACGCCGTGGTAGTCATCGGCACCGATCAGGCGGGTCTCCGCCCGTTTAAAATAGGGCAAATTGTGGGCATAGTCCCAGTTTTCCATACCGGCATCTTTGCCCCACCGTTCATAGTCCATCGCATTGCCACGGATATAGATCATGCCGTTGATACTGCTTGAACCACCTAACACTTTGCCCCGCCCATGAAAAATGCGACGATTGTTCATGTGTGGTTCCGGTTCACTCTCATAGCACCAGTCATAGAACTTGTTTCCCAAAGGGATGGTCAAGCCAGCGGGCATATGGATAAAGATATCCCAGATGTAGTCCGGTCGCCCGGCCTCAAGCACCAGCACCTGGTTGGCAGGGTTGGCGCTGAGACGGTTGGCCAGGGCACAGCCGGCGGAGCCACCGCCGACGATGATGTAATCATACTTTTGAGATTTCATTTTACTCCTCGTTGGTTACTTTAAAACAGTCTGCCTTGTCTAATCCCAGAGCGGCACATGTTGCTTTTGTTGGGTGTCCGTTTTCATCCCACCCGCGCAGCCGGTAGTAATCGGTCAGCATGGTGGCCATATCCGCCTCACTGATGCGCCGTCCCTTATGAGGGCCGCTGGGTAAGGGTTCTTCGACAATCCGCCTTGGAAGACGATCCTGGCTGGAGGTAAGCCCCTCGCGTAGGTTATAGAGACGGGTCTGGTTCCAGATACGTTCGCCCAGGGTATTAAAAAATTGAGTGTCAACGGACCGGCCGGTGGCGGTGTTGAACATGTGGGTATAATTTTTCCGAGTGACGCCATACGTGCCGAAGTCGCATTTTACCAGGGCATCCAGTCCGGCGAGGTAATCCTGTTCTCCCTTGAGGATTTCCGCCTTTTGGGTCAATCCATATGTGTCCACCGGTTTCCCCTGGTACTCTTCACCACCGACTTCATAGGCCACCATAAAACCGCGCTGGTGGCAGGCGCCCCGATCCGCAGTCATGTAAGCCAACCCCATACCGGGCGTTCCGCGCGGTGCCCATCCGGGGACTTCCAACCCTTTGACGTGTAGCGCAAAATCAGCACTGTTTTTTCCCAGCTGCACAGCGGCAAGTTTAACGCCCTGACCCAGCAGACGCCCAAGGGCACTCTCCTGAGTGGCAATGGCATGGATCAAGTATTCGGCACCGGAAACGCTGCCAAAGTCAAGTTTAACACCTTCCGGAGGCTCAATGATCCCCTTCTCTACCGCTTCAAAAGCAAACCCGATCACACCTCCTGTGGAAATACTATCCAGGCCATAGGCGTCACACAGTTTCACCAAGTGAGCCACTGCCCGCACATCGTGAATATCCAGGTTGCTCCCCATGAGAGCGGCGGACTCATATTCCACGATGTCGGTAATGGTATGGGCATATTTTCCGGTTCGTATCGCCCCCATCTGGCTGCACCGGATGGGGCAACCCAAGCAGGCAGACTTTCCTAAAAAAAGATGTTTTTTCTGACCTGCATCCCCTAAGCGTTCTGCCTGGGCGTCAACCTGATCAAAATAATTGCGAAAAGGCAATGTGCCGA
>RCNE010002322.1_pt1 | contig 10238 bp, 9 predicted proteins | sample 2041361 | NCBI WGS metagenome assembly RCNE01 (sample SAMN09708229, study PRJNA481090) | Marine sediment metagenome, whole genome shotgun sequencing project.
TGAAACAGGCCGCGTGGGCCGATTCTGAGGCTGCGCGCCAACGTGACGTTGGCAACGAATCGGCACTGCTCACCAACCTTGCAGTCCGGGCCGATCACTGTGCCGGGTCCGACGTAGACATCGGCACCGATCTCCGAGCGCTCGCCGATAACAACATTCGCTGCAAGATGAGCACTGTCGGCTACGCTGGCCGAGGACGCCACTACAGCCGATGCGTGCTTGCCCGGCTCGTAAGTCGGAGGTGGGTGCAGTACGGCGGCCATCTGCGCGTAGCAGGCATAAGGGTTTTCATGAATGATTGCCGCCACCGGCGATCCAGCAGCATCGGCGGGACGCACAATGACAGCGGCGGCTTTGGTCGTGGACAGCTGCGCCTTGAGCGCTGGATTTGAGAGAAAGCTGAGCGAGTCCGGTGTCGCACTGGACAATGGTGCGACACCGCTTACGCTCGTATCGGGATCGCCAATCAGCTCACAGCCGAACTGCGTAACAAGCGCTCCGAGGCTGATCGGCACAGGTATAGCCTACCCTGGCCCGACCTAGCGCGCGCTCGTCGCCTGGTGGCTTGCTTCCACGGCGCGAAGCACGGCCTCGGTGATGTTGACAGCGTTGCTGGCGAACAGCACCCCGTCGCCAACGATCAGATCGTAACCCTGTGCCTGCGCATAGTCCTGCACTTCCTTCAGCATGGAACGCTGCAGAACGCCGTATTCCTCGTTCTGTCGCAGATTGAGGTCCTCACGAAACTCGTTCTGCAATCGGGTAACTTCGCGCTGCAGATCACGCAGATCTTTTTCCGCGTTGCGGCGCTCGGTCTCGCCCATCACGGCGAAGTCTTTCTGTGCTTTGGTGGTCAGTTCCTCAAACTCTTTTTGCTTGGCGAGAAACTCGCGCTGCCGCGGGGCGAACTCTTCCTGCAAAGCGTCCATAGCAATCTTTGTCTGCGGCGCCCGCTCTATCAGGGCCGGCAAACTGACTACGCCGATCTTCATCTCCTGCGCCGCCGCCGGCAGTGCCAATGCACAAACCAACGCTACGCCCAATCCTGCTTTAATCATCTGTCGCATTACAAAATTCATAAACTTTCCATTCCTTAAAACGCTTGTCCAATAGAGAACTGGAATCGCTCCAGCTGATCTCCGTAATACCTGTCGTTGCCATCATAAACATTAAGCGGGTAAGCGTAGCTGAACCGGAAGAGGCCCAATGGCGCCAGCCACTGCACGCCGATACCCACTGATGTTCGCAACTCGCCAAAATCGGGTTCATACAATACCGAGCTACCGAGCTTGTCCGTAAACGCCACTTCGCCGGTGTTGAACACATTGCCAACATCGTAAAAGAGGCTGGCTCGCGCCTGGCTGGCCCACTTGTCGGGAAGCGGGAGTATAAGCTCTAGCTGACTCGCAACCAATACATTGCCGCCATATGGGCGCCCGAAGCTGTCTCGCGGCCCCAGATAGGATTCCTTGTACCCACGGACCGACTGGGGCCCGCCGCCATAAAACTGTTTGTACGGCGGCAGCGCGGTGGTGTCGCCAATACCCTCGCCAATACCCGCCTCGGAGTTCAGGCGCACCACCCACTTGTTCGTAATGGGCAAGTATTTCGTGAAGCTGAAGCGCGCCTGGTAATACTCGACGTCGCTGCCCGGGACCGCCATCGAGAGGAACAGCTGCGCGCGCGTTCCCCGATTAGCAAACAGCGACCGGTTGCGGCTGTCGTAGGTCCAGCCCGCGATGAGTTCCAGCGTATCGAACTCGGTGCCGAAGAAGGTGCGACCGAGACCCAGATCCTGTATGAACTGATCGCCGTTATTCAACACCCAGTCCTGCGCCTGCTGCGTGCTATTCAGCGATGACAGCAATTCAGAGTGTTGGAACGTCGCACCCACGGATATCGACTGGTACTCGGTGATCGGATAACCGTAATCAATAGTTGCACCAGCACTGGTTGTCGAGAAGTCAGATGCCGCCGATGTGAACTGCGTAATATCCCGATAGTTGACGCTGACCGTTCGACGAATACCGTCCATGGATCGGTAAGGGTCGGTGTGCGAGAGACTGTAAAGTTTCTGAAAACGGCCAGAGTTCAATTCAAGCGCGACGCGATTGCCGCTGCCGAGGAAATTCGTGTGCACGATGCTGCCGTTGAGCAACAGTTTTTGCGACTCGGAATAGCCGACGCCGCCCGAGAACTGCCCTGGCATCCGGTATTCCAGGTCGAAGTCGACGTCGACCAGGTCCGGGCTTCCGGGGACCGGCGAGTTATCAACCTCTACCGACTCGACATACGGCAGTCGCTGCAAGCGAACCTTCGAGCGATCGATTAACGAATTCGACAGATACGCCCCTTCCATCTGGCGCATTTCCCGCCGCAATACCTCGTCATCGATTTGATCGACGCCGTTGAAGTTGATGCGCCGGACATAGACGCGATTCTGCGCATTGATATAAAAGGTTACCGCCGCCTCTTTCTTGTCGTGATCAAGCTCGGGCACAGGCTCGATTTCCGCGTTCGCGTAGCCCTCCTCGCCAAGTCGGAAGGCCATCAGGTCGCTGGTCTGCGTCAGCGCCCGCTGATTGAAGACAGCACCCGGCTTGGTCAGGATAAAACCTCGCAGAAGTGCCTCCGGAATAACCATCTCGCCGACCAGCTTCACGTCGGAGATCGTGTAGAGGTCACCTTCGCTAATGCCGATTGTGACGAAGATGTCTTTCTTGTTCGGGGAAATTGCAACCTGCGTCGATTCGATTTTGAAATCGGCATAGCCGCGATCCATATAGAAGGAACGCAGTATCTCAAGATCACCCTCGAGCGCTTCCTTCGCGTACCGATCATCCTGGCGAAACCACGACAGCCAGTTTGCCGTATCGAGCGTAAAGCTTTCTCGAATTTCGTCGTCTTCGAAAGTATCGTTGCCGACGATATTGACCTGTCGAATCTTGGCGCGGTCGCCCTCTATGACGTCAACTCGAATTGTCACCGTGTTGTTAGGGCGATCCGTGATCTGGGTGTCGATTTCGACACCGTATTTGCCACGGTCGTAGTACTGTTCGCGCAGGAACATTTCCACGTTGTCGAGTACCGAGCGATCAAACGTGCGACCACGTGCAAGGCCGACGCCACGCAACGACTCCATCAGGTCTTCCGTCTTGATGTCTTTGTTGCCCTCAATCTCGAAACTCTCGATAGACGGACGTTCCTTGACGACGATTACGAGCGTCTCACCGTCGCGGCGCATCTCGATATTCTCAAACAGGTTCTGCCCGTAGAGCGCCCGTATGGCCTCGCCAATACGGCCGCCATTTACCGTGTCGCCAATGTTGACCGGCAGGTAGTTGAATACCGTTCCCTCGGATATCCGCTGCAGGCCCTCAACGCGCATGTCCTTCACGACAAACTCCCCGGCCGCAAAAGCGCTCACGGGCAGTATCAGTAACAAGGCGAATAGTGTTTTTCTCATCTGCAATTTTCTTCCGTTGAACCTGGTCAGCCCAGGATTCTCGCGATGTCGTTGTAAAATGCAAAGCTCATTAGCAACAGCAGCGCGAAGATACCCACCTGTTGCCCAAGCATCTGCGCACGTTCGGTCATCGGGCTACCCTTCAGCATCTCGACGAGCTGGTACACAATCTGGCCGCCGTCGAGAACCGGAATGGGCAGAAGATTCAGGACGCCGAGACTGATGCTGACGACGGCGAGAAAACCGAGGAAGTAAGACGCGCCGCGCTGCGCAGATTCTCCGGCAATCTGGCCGATATTTATGGGACCACTAATATTCTTGATCGACACATCGCCGGTGACCATGCGACTCAGCATGCGCACCGTAAACAGCGTCGAGGTCCAGGTCTTTTTCACCGCCTCGCTCAGCGACTGGAGTGGCGTATAGCTGCGGCGAAAGTAATAGTCGGACGATGTTTCCGGCAAGCTGATACCCAACAGGCCACGTTGCTCGCCATCGACTTCATGCTCACCAAGCCGCAGATCGACAGTTGCCGTTCGCCCATCACGCTCATACTCGACCGCAACAGGTTGATTGGCGAGCGGCGAGACAACTCCGACCAGGGCCCTGAAGGTCTTCGTGCGCACGCCATCGATAGAGACGACTCGGTCGCCGACCCTGAGGCCCGCAACCTCCGCAGCCCCTCCCGGTGTCAGCGCACCGACCTCCGCAGGCGGCTGCCAGATCTCGAAACCCAGCCCCTCGAACAGGAGCCCCGGTTCAGTCAGGCGTGTTCGGTCATTGCCGACATCGATGACAGCGGATCTTACGCGGCCGGCTTCGTTCTCAAGCGTCAGCGGCACGCGACCATCGACGACCATGTTCTCGAGGATCTGCACGAGCGTCGACTCCCAGTCTGTCGTTACAACCTCGCCGACGCCCACGATCTTGTCGCCAAAGACCAGGCCCGCCTTGTCTGCATAAGAGTCGGGGGTGACGTCGCCCACCGCCGGCTTCAACGCCATTACGCCGCCCGCAAGCAGTATCCAGTAGGCGAGAATTGCAAAAAAGAAATTGAAGGCTGGACCCGCCAGCAACACGACAATGCGCGCCGGTATCGGACGTTGATTGAACGCGCGGCCCTCGTCTTCCGGATCAACCGGACCCTCCCGGCTATCGAGGAAACGAACGTAACCACCCAGCGGGATCGCCGACACGCAGTATTCGGTCTGGTCCTTGCCGGAAATGCGCGACAAGACAGGCTTGCCAAATCCTATGGAGAAGCGCAGCACTTTCATGCCGGTCCAGCGCCCGACAATATAATGGCCGAACTCGTGCACGGCGACCAGGATGCTGATTGCCGCCACAAACGCCAGAATACTGATTAGCGCATTACCGATCATTGGCCATAATTCCCAGACTTATCATATGATTGTTCTTGCTGCGCCCAATGCTCAGAAGCGGGCGCCGTTCCGGTATGTTGACTGATGTTATCCCGGGCAGTTCCTTCCGGAAGCGCCACAATAATTGTGCGGCGCTGAATGCACCATGAACGCATCATCCAATCACACCCAGCCAGCCAAGGCCAAGCGCAAACAGGGGCGCCGACGACGCAATGCTGTCAACGCGATCGAGAATGCCGCCATGCCCGGGAAACAGCTTGCCGCTGTCTTTGACTCCGGCGGTCCGTTTGAACATGCTGACCGTCAGGTCACCGACGATGGAAAGCACCGCGACAGCCAGGCAAAACGGCAGCAGCACTCCAAGCCTGACGTCTGTCCAGTAAGCGGCGCCAACCGCGAGTAACGCCACAACCAGCAATCCGCCGAACACGCCTTCCCAGGTCTTGCCAGGGCTAATGCTCGGCGCCAGTTTCACGCGCCCGAACTGTTTTCCGGCAAAGAACGCCCCTGCGTCGGCCGCCCATACGATGAGCAAGGCAAATAACAATACCTCCGGGCCGATTCGATAGAGCTGAACCAACGCGACGAACATCGGCACCAACACGAGCCCGCCCGCAGCCCAGCGTATGACGCCCGGAATTGGCGTCGGGAAAAAAAGTATCCAGAGGAAAGCGCAGAACCACCAGGCAAAAGCGACCTGCAGCACAAGCGTCGAATGCTGCGGTAGCGCGCTGTACAAGAGGCCGATCGCCACGGCAATCGCGACAACAAAGGCGGCACGAGTCGCATTCGCGGAAACGCCGAGAAATGCGGACCATTCCCATGCCCCCGCCAGCACGACGACTGCAATTACGGCTTCTGCAAGTCGCGCCGGAATCACAAAAAGGACGACGCCCAGGACGAGCAGCGCGATAACAGCCGTTACTATTCTTGTTCTTAACATTGCGTCGCCGCTACTTGCTCACTCGTATGCCCGAAGCGCCGCTGTTTCCGGGCGAAAAATTGCAGGGCATCGTCGAAGACCTGTTCATCAAAGTCGGGCCATAGAACATCGGTAAACCAGAGTTCCGCATAGGCCAGGTTCCATAACAGGAAATTACTGATACGCTGCTCCCCTCCGGTTCGAATTAGCAGGTCGGGTTCCGGACAATCGACAATCTGAAGCTTCGCAGAAAGGCTGGCTTCGTCAATGTCGTCAACCTTCAATTCACCCTTCGCGACTTCTGCTGCCAGCTGTTTCGTCGCATTGACAATATCCCAGCGCCCCCCGTAAGCCACCGCCACATTGAGTAACAGACCTGTGTTCTGCCGGGTCTTTTCCTCCGCCGCTTCGATTTTTTTGACGAGATTCTGGTTCAGCTCCTGCCGGGCACCGATAAAGTGAAGCCGTACATTATTACGATGCAGCTCCGCCACTTCTCGTCGCAGTGCTTCAACAAAAAGAGACATGAGGCTGCTGACCTCTTCATCGGGCCTGCCCCAGTTCTCACTGCTAAACGCAAACAGGGTCAGAACTTCAACGCCGCGGCGGGCGGCAGTCTCTACCGTCGCACGAACCGACTTCACGCCGGCCCTGTGGCCCGAATGGCGAGGCTTTTGCCGCGCGCGGGCCCAGCGACCGTTGCCGTCCATAATGACGGCGACGTGCCTGGGTATGTTTGCGGCTGTGGCATCCACGACGATAGCTTGAAGGTCGGTCAGACCTCCATTAACTCCGCTTCTTTTTCGGCCAGAAGCTTGTCGATCTCCGCGACGTACTTGTCCGTAACGCCCTGGATCTCGCCCTCGGCCCGGCGTTCGTCGTCTTCACCGATCATCTTTTCCTTCAGGAGCTCCTTGATGTCATGCAGCGCGTCACGACGAATGTTGCGCACCGCGATACGACCACCTTCAGCTTCCTGGCGAACGACCCGGATCATGTCTTTGCGCCGTTCTTCCGTCAGCGCCGGGAGCGGCACCCGAATGACCGTGCCGGCCGATGCTGGATTCAGACCCAGGTCCGACCTCATGATGGCTTTTTCGATAGCCTGCACCATGTCTTTTTCCCAGGGCGTGATAATAAGGGTCCTGGAATCCTCAATACCGACGTTAGCCACCTGGTTCAGAGGTACCGAACTCCCGTAATACTCAACCGTGATGTGGTCGAGTAGGCTGGTGTGCGCGCGACCAGTGCGGATCTTGGTCAGATCCTGTTGCAACGAGGCAACGCTCTTGGCCATGCGTGTGCCAGCATCTTTCTTGATTTCATCCAACACGATTTGTGCCCTCTTCTACTACTTTTTTTGTGCCAACTCCGGGGCGGAAATCAGGCGTTTACCAGCGTCCCGACGCTGTCGCCCGAGATGGCCTGAACAAGTGCGTTGTCTTGCGTAAGGTCGAACACGCGTAACGGTATGTTGTTATCCCGGCACATTACGATAGCTGTCGCATCCATGACCGAAAGTTTGTCCGTCAAAACCTGGTCGTAGGACACCGTCTCGTAGCGCTTGGCATTTGCGTTCGCCATAGGATCATCGTCGTACACGCCGTCGACCTTTGTGGCCTTCAGCAAGACGTCGGCCCCAATTTCTATGGCGCGCAGACTTGCGGCGGTGTCGGTCGTGAAGAACGGATTGCCTGTGCCGGCCCCGAGAATGACGACCCTGCCTTTTTCAAGGTGACGGACCGCGCGACGGCGAATGTAATCCTCGCAGACATCATGAATCTGCAGGGCTGACATGACCCTTGCGTGTACATCGAGTGCCTCCAGCGCATCCTGAATCGCGAGAGCGTTCATGACCGTCGCCAGCATTCCCATGTAATCGCCAGTGACACGATCCATGCCGGCGCGCGCGAGGCCCGCCCCGCGGAAGATGTTGCCGCCGCCGATAACGATCGCGATCTGGACACCCGATTGGTGGGCGGTCGCAATCTCTGCCGCAATACGTTGGATAACCCTGGGTTCGATACCGTAATCGAGTTCCCCCATCAGCGCCTCACCGCTGAGCTTCAGCAAGACCCGGTCGTACTGAACGGCAGAATCAGTCATACAGCGCCCTCTTGGGTATTTCTTCGGCAAGTCTGGTAGCGATCGATTCTAGCGTAATTCAGAGTCACGGTCTCCACTAAAATCAAAGGCTTAAGCATGATTTCTCAAGCAGTGCCTTTCACCTGGGCCATGACTTCCTCGACGAAGTTATCCTCTTTCTTCTCGATGCCCTCGCCAACCTCGAAGCGCACGAACGACGATACGCTGGCGTCGGCGTCCTTGAGCAGCTTGCCGACCGATACATCCGGATCCTTGACGAACGGCTGCCCGACCAGCGTAACCTCTTTCAGAAACTTCGCTACGCGACCCGATACCATCTTTTCGACGATTTCCGGTGGCTTGCCCGATGCCGCGGCCTGCTCGGAAAAAATACGACGCTCGCGCTCCAGCGTATCCGCTGGTACACCGTCGGCGTCGACGCAGACAGGATTCGTTGCCGCAATGTGCATCGCGATATCCCGCGCCAAAGCATCGTCGCCGCCCTCGAGGACAACGGCGGCACCGATACGGGCGCCGTGCGTGTAGTGGCCGATCGGACCCTCGCCAGCAATAATAGCGGCGCGGCGCACAGAGATATTCTCACCGACCTTGCTCACCAACTCGGTGCGCGCTTGCTCAACGGTCCTGGAACCGTCAATGGACTGGGACGCCAGTGCCTTGACGTCGGTCGTTCCGGAAGACAGCGCGGCGGCAGCGACAGCCTCTGCGAAACCGACAAAGTTCTCGTCTTTCGCGACAAAGTCGGTTTCCGAGTTAATCTCCGCGATAACCGCCTGGCCCGCCGCCGTCGCGATAGCAACACGACCATCGGCAGCAACGCGGCTGGCCTTCTTGTCCGCCTTGGCCTGCCCTGACTTGCGCAGCTCTTCGGCCGCGGCATCGAGATCGCCATTCGTTTCGACGAGAGCCTTCTTACACTCCATCATCCCCGCGCCGGTTCGTTCGCGCAGTTCCTTTACCATAGATGCGGTCACCGTCATCGCCTAGCCCTCCGCTTTCTCGTCGCCGGCAGCGTCCGCTTTCGGCGTTTCGTCCTGAGGCTTATCCTCAGGCTTCGGCTTCGCTTTGGCCGCTGGCTTGTCTTCGGTCGCCGGCTTGGCTTCTGCTGGCGCATCAGCTTTCTTCTCGGCTTTCGGCTCGGCTTTCTTCTCTGCTTTTGGCTCGGCCTTCTTCTCGGCTTTCGGCTCGGCTTTCTTCTCGGCTTTCGGCTCCTCGCCGTCTTCAGCCTTGGTTTCCGCCGTGGGCTCTGCCTTCTTTGCCAGCGCTTCCTTCTTCACGGTCGCTTTCTTGGCCGTCTTCTTAGCAGCCGTCTTCTTCGCACCCTTCTTCTTGGCGCGAGCTTTCTTCGGCTTGCCGTCCTCGTCGAGCTCGACGAACTCGTCCTCGCCCAAAGCAACTTCCGGAATCGACGACTTGCCATCCAGCACGGCGTCTGCAATGAGGCCGGAGTAAAGCTCGATCGCCCGCATCGCGTCGTCATTGCCAGGAATTACGTAGTCAAGGCCATCCGGGGAACAGTTGGTGTCCACGATGGCAACCACCGGAATACCAAGCTTCTTCGCCTCGCGAATCGCAATATCCTCATGGTCAACGTCTACGACGAACATCACGTCGGGCAGAGAGCGCATCTTCTTGATGCCGCCAAGGCTGCGCTCGAGCTTCTCCTGCTCACGACTCAGACCAAGAACTTCTTTCTTGGTCAGACCGTCGAAACCACCCTCTTCGGCCATCTTCTCGAGCGTCATCAGACGCTTGACTGACTGGCGAATGGTCTTGTAGTTGGTGAGCATGCCGCCGAGCCAGCGCTGGCAGACGAAAGGCATTTCGCATCGTATCGCGTGTGCCTGCACGGCATCCCGCGCGGCGCGTTTGGTGCCAACGAACATTATCGTGCCGCCGTCGGCCACCGTCGCCTTCACAAAAGCGCCCGCTTCACGCGCCAGCGGAAGGCTCTTCTCGAGGTTAATAATGTGGATTTTGTTACGCTCGCCAAAGATGAAGGGTGCCATCTTTGGGTTCCAGTAACGGGTCTGATGACCAAAATGCACGCCAGCCTCTAGCATCTGGCGCATGGTTACGTCTGCCATGAAATATCTCCGGGTTAGGCCTCCGCATACCCCATTTCACAACCCCTTTTTTGGTAGGGCACCCTGCAAAATGTGACGGTACACGTGTGTAGTTTTAGGCTACCGGCAGCAACTAGTTGCTACCAGCGCGCGCGCTTTATACCATAGCCGGCCCCGCTCAACAACGCGGAATTGCAGGAAAATCACGACGATCAGAAAATGGGGTCGAACCGAGGTTTTTCTGGCCAAACTACAGAAAAGGGGGTCGAACCGAGGTTTGTCTGGCCAATCTACGG
>RCNE010002323.1_pt1 | contig 10235 bp, 8 predicted proteins | sample 2041361 | NCBI WGS metagenome assembly RCNE01 (sample SAMN09708229, study PRJNA481090) | Marine sediment metagenome, whole genome shotgun sequencing project.
AAACCAAGATTCAGGTAGGTTCTTCCAACATGACATGTCGAATCCGTTAGACATGATTGAAGGTGAAACATTTGATACTGTTGTTTGTGCCTTAGCAATGCACTATTTGGAAGATTGGAACCTTGCCATTCAAGAATTTCAAAGGGTTCTAAAACCAAATGGAAATTTGGTTATTTCAATAGAACATCCATTTTTTGAATATCTGTATTTTAAATCTGATGCATATTTTGAAGTTGAAGCAGTTAATGCCACTTGGTCTGGTTTTGGAAAACCCGTTAGAGTCCATAGCTACCGAAGATCTTTGCATGAATGCATTCAGCCCATTACCAATAACGGATTCTATATTGACCAGCTTATTGAACCGAAACCTGTGCCTGAATTCGAAAAATTAGATCCGAGGCATTTTAAAGAACTGAACGAGTTTCCTAGCTTTATGCATATTAGAGCAATCAAAAAATAGAAAAAATTTGCCCTCTTCGTACAAAGGGAGCTGTTCGCAGAGCATGAGAAGTTAAAGCCCAAAAGAACATATATAACGCGAATCACTAAAAATTGTCACCATTTAAATACGCGAATAAAACAATACTAAAATGAAAAAGCGAAGTACAATAATTGCGTTGGTTTTTATAATCGGGATAGTGGTATTGGTTTCCTGTAATAAAAAGATACTAAGATCAGCTCAAGAGGTAACTACTTCAAATTCGGAAGCATCACAAGAAAAACCATATTTGATATTAATTTCTCTTGATGGTTTTCGGTGGGATTATGTAGAAAAATATAGCCCTCCTAACTTAATTAAGTTTATCAGTAATGGAGTTCAATCTGAATCATTAGTTCCCTCATTTCCTTCTAAAACCTTTCCTAATCACTATACTATTGCTACTGGCTTATACCCTGATAAACATGGGATAATAGGCAATACGTTTTACAGCCATGAAAAAAGTTTAATATTTAATAAAAGGAATCGAGAACTGGTCGAAGATGGCAGTTTTTATGGAGGTTCTCCTATTTGGGTAGAAGCGAACAAGGCAAACATGGTAACCGCCAGTTATTTTTTTGTTGGTACAGAAGCAAATATTCAAGGAATTAAACCTACCTATAATTTTAAATTTGATGGTAGTGTAAAAAATGAAGTGCGTGTTGCTCAGGCTCTAAAATGGTTGGATATGCCAGAGGAAAATAGACCGCATTTGATTACGATGTACTTTGGTGATATGGACAAGATTGGACATAGATTCGGACCGAATAATGATAAAGAATTAAAGAAAGCACTATTCGCTTTAGATAAAAACTTAGGTGATTTGTTCAATGGTTCAGCGGCAACTGGTTTGCCTGTTAATTTCATTATAGTTTCTGATCATGGCATGGCAAATTTATCTGTCTCCAACGCAATACCATTGGAAGCAATGCAAAATGACAGCCTATTTTTAGCTATTGACAATGGATCTATCGTAAATATTTATCCGAAAAAAGAAATTGAGATTGAATCAATATTTCAATATTTAAAACAAAATGAAACTCATTTTAAAGTTTATAAAACAGAAAACGCACCAGGTTTTGAGTATATCCCTCAAAATAAAGATTGGGGAGCAATCCAATTGATACCAGATTTCGGATACTATTTTTTGGATAAAGATCGTATAGCATCATTAACCAAAAATGATATCACAAGCATTGGTGTGCATGGTTATGACACCAAATACAAAGATATGCACGGCATATTTTATGCAAATGGTCCTGCTTTTAAAAATGATTATATATTACCTTCAACAAAAAACATTCATATCTATCCATTAATGTGTGAGGTATTAGGGTTACAAATCCCTAAAACAATAGATGGAAACTTAAATCAAATGAAAAGTGTTTTAAAACCGAATCTTAAATAAAACTTCTAAGTCCCTTCTCTAGAGTATAAAAAATCCAAAAAAGATGAAAAAACAAACTACACTTCTTGTACTAATCCTATTCTTAGTAGGAATAGTACAAACAATTGCCCAATCAGCCACAGGTGACGGTCCACACGCTCAACTCATTATTAGAGGTGTGACGCTTATCAATGGTAATGGAGCACCGCCACAAGGCCCTATTGATATTGTAGTGGAAAACAACATTATCAAGAAAATTCAAGTGGTGGGCTACCCAGGAGTGGAAATTGATGCATCTAAACGCCCCAAATTAAAAGCCGGCGGCAAAGAGTTAGATTGTACTGGCATGTATCTGCTCCCTGGTTTTATTGATATGCACGCTCATATTGGTGGCGTGTCACAAGGCGCAGAACCTGACTACGTTTTCAAGCTTTGGATGGCACACGGAGTAACTACTGCTCGTGAAGTAGGCGGTAGAAGTGTTGATTGGTCTTTAGATCTGAAGCGTAAAAGTGCGAAGAACGAAATCGTTGCGCCACGGCTTTATACCTATACCGGCTTCGGGCAAACCAGCAAGAATTTCAATCCGTTAAATGATATTCCTATTTCTACACCTGAGCAGGCGCGTGCTTGGGTACGAGCCAATGCAAAGGAAGGTGCTGATGGAATCAAATTCTTTGGAGCAGAACCTGAAATTATGGCCGCTGCTTTAGATGAGAATAAAAAACTAGGGCTCGGTTCTGCCTGCCACCATGCGCAATTAAGTGTAGCACGATGGAATGTGCTGCATTCTGCTAGAGCTGGACTTACATCTATGGAGCATTGGTATGGTCTTCCTGAAGCTTTATTTGACGATAGAACGGTTCAAAATTATCCTTTGGATTATAACTACCAGAACGAACAACATCGTTTTGAAAATGCTGGCAAACTTTGGGCGCAAGCTGCCGAACCCTATTCTGATCATTGGGAAAAGGTAATGACAGAATTATTAGAACTTGATTTTACGATGGACCCCACATTTAACATCTATGAAGCTAGCCGGGACTTACAGCGTGCGAGACGTGCAGAATGGCATGAAGATTATACCTTACCCAGTTTATGGAAGTTCTTCGAACCCAGCAAAATTTCACACGGAAGTTATTGGCATGATTGGGGTACCGAGCAAGAAGTGGCCTGGAAAAAGAATTATAATCTTTGGATGACTTTTATCAACGAATATAAAAACCGAGGAGGTCGAGTTACGGCAGGGTCTGATTCCGGATTCATTTACCAACTCTATGGTTTTGCTTATATACGAGAGTTAGAATTATTGCGCGAAGCGGGCTTTCATCCCTTAGAAGTCATTCGATCGGCTACTTTAAATGGTGCAGAAGCCTTAGGTATGGATGATAAAATAGGAACTGTTAGTATTGGCAAATGGGCTGATTTTGTCGTTGTAGATGCAAACCCTCTCCAAAACATTAAGGTATTATATGGAACAGGAGCGGTAAAACTAACCGACGACAATGAAGTTATTCGCGAAGGCGGTGTCAAATACACCATCAAAGATGGAATCATTTACGACTCAAAAGCTTTATTGAAAGAAGTAAAAGATATGGTTGCCTCTGAGAAAGCGAAAACAGATTATAAAATTTTACAGCCGGGAGTTAAAGAATAGATTGACGGTCCCGATAGCAATCAGGATGGATTGTTGGAATACAAAAAAGCACCCATGCTCTAGGACTAGAGATGGGCGCCATTGTTTTGGTTAAATAGTATGAGGGATCTAAAACTGAATTACCTAAAAGGCACAGTCAGCACTATGTAGGCAAATAAAAATCTTATTAATTATCTGTTGTCCTTATTATTCTTTACCCGAACCTTAACAGGGCGTACATTAGATTCTTGCTTCTTCGCAACGAAGATAGCAGTACCAACAAGAGCAATAGAGATTAATAGTGTAGCTAAGATCATAATATTCTTTTTTAGTATTCTGTGATTAAGCCTTTTGAGCTTTATTTCTTTTTGTTGTAAAAGCCAATGCTTTTTTTATTCTTGAATTTTTGAATTTGTATAAACGAGCCACTTCAGTTTCAGTTGTCGTTTCAACTTCATTATACTCGGTAGCAACAACAATGCCACTAACCATAACAGCGCCCATTTCAGAAAATTTAATTTCATCATGATTTTCGATTTGAGGATTTAATACTAATTGATTGTTATTGGTGTTTGCTAAGGCAGCAACTCCGCAGATAAGGATAAAAAGAATAGTTAAAATAGCTTTCATAATATTGACTTGGGTTACATAAAGATAACCTCAGATCAAGGGGTAGATTCGTTTTGAATCGCTGAAATGCCTTATTTTTCGGTACTTAACAAAAAGTAAGATAAAGTGAAGAAAATGTTCGATGAGTGTAATTGAGGTAAAAAACAACTCGCCGATAAGAATTGTTTTTTATCGGGAATTTTTAGGGTTTTCTATACGCAAATTTGGCAAGGATGTCATTTTTAGAGCTCAAATATGTCTATAATTGTATGTATTTATATCCAACCTTCCTATAGGAATTGATTCAGCAAAAACTAAATTTGGAAACACCATTAGTACTTGATTCTTAATTTTGTATTACTTTAAAGCATTGAAAAAGAGTAATACTTCCTATAAAAATTAACCACTTATGAAAACACAACAATTAACTATTACGGCAACTATTATTGCCAAACCCGAAAAACGTGAATTGGTAAAACAAGCGCTTCTAAATCTTATACCACCAACTTTAAAAGAAGAGGGATGTCTCAACTATGATCTGCATGAAGACAACACCGATACCAATCGCTTTTTCTTTTATGAAAATTGGGCTAGTCGTGATTTATGGCTAAATCATAATGCAAGTGCACATATTGCTGCACATAAAAAAGCTACTGAAGGAGCCGTGCTTGAAGTTGTTATAAATGAAATGAGCCCCATAAACTAAATTTTAGACCCTTTACAGCATTTGACATTCGCTCAGATATCTTTGTATCAAGTTTAACCTTTAAAACAAAATACAATGTCAAATGCGATCACTTGATTTGGTGCCACCTTAGAAAAGACTACCGCGCCTTTAGAATTGATGGTATTCAACATTTTAAAATACTAGCTGAGCAGTTCGAAGATCGAAAGTTTAATTTGCGTGATTATTATAGAGCTAATCCTTATGACCATAAAAACAACAAAAGAGATTCATGAGCATGATATATTCTCTTTTAATAATTTGTTTTGGCATATCATAAACCTCACAAACAGCAACAAAATTAATAGAATTTCGTTATAATGAGGCTAAACCAAAAATATGCGTCACCTATTTGTTGTCATTTTTCTTTTAATTTCTGTAGCCACTTTTGCCCAACAAGCTTCCTATAAAGCCTGGCAAATCGAAGCAAAAAAAAATAAGCGAATGTTACCCGAATACGGTAACCTTAAAAAATCTGACAAGGAAATTGAATCAGATCAAAAGTTTATTAAGAACATTGTCGAATCTGGCAAAAGCGAAGCAGAAGGTTCACATGAAATGATTCGTTTGGGTTTTGATTACTTGTATCGTGGCGATTTAAAAACGGCCATGTATCGTTTTAATCAAGCCTATGTATTAAATCCGAAAAATTCAAGAATTTACTGGGGTTACGGGGCTGTTTATACAGCTCTCGGGGAGTATGATATAGCAAGAGATCAATATGATACAGGATTAAAAATAGACCCGGAAAGCGCGCCAATTCTTACCGACTATGGCACCACCTACTTAGGAGAGTATTATGATACTGTTCGATCTGATTATAAAGTAGCAATAAAGCATTTGAACAAAGCGAAAGAAAAATTACTAGCTGCTTACGCATTCGACCCTGAATATATAAATGCTACTTATAAACTATCCATCATTTATTTATATAGTCAAGACTGCGACAATGCCAAAAAATATTTAAAAGAAACTCGCGCACTTGGTGGACAACTAATTACGAAAGAATATCTGTCAGATTTCAATCTGCGCTGTGGAAATTGCACAAGTGTTAAAACTGGTACTTTTCAAATCGAAAGTGCGCGTGATGGATTAACACTAATAAAACGCACCAAAAAATATCAGATTGAAGAAAATGAATCTTTAGGCTTTAAACTAAAGCTAAAAATCGATTGGTTAGATGATTGCACGTATACACTTACTCCAGTTGAAGATTTAGCTAAGCCTAAAAGCGGAAAAGTGCCTTCTATGGTACTTACCTGTCAAATTATTGAAGTGAATTCAGATAGCTATATTCAAATATCAACTGCTGAAGATGAAAAACTACAACTAACCTCGAAATTGAATATTGTTCAATGATCATAGAGGCCTATTTCTTCTGTAAATTTGATGTGTAGTTCCAATCCAAATGACAAAATCTATCCTATTATTTTCTAAGGTTATTTATGGCCTTTTAGCGCTGCTTTTATTTTTTTCCTGCAATGAAGAAAAGAATCCGTTAGCTGGCGAATTGACGACCAATTTTTGTGATGCTGTTCATCGCAATGATTCTATTAGCTTATCCAAAGAACTCGAACCTTTTTCCGAGTTGATGAAAAGCAAAACCGGAGTTTACGTTTTAGAAGATGGTGGTGGCGCAATGGTAACAAGAGCATGGCTCACCGAATACGCTGAGAAGACCATTGATATTCAGTATTTTATTTTTTCTATGGATAATGTTGGCCTTATTGCCTGCGATTATTTAGTACGAGCCGCAGACCGAGGAGTGAAAGTTCGTTTACTAGTGGATGATATCATGGTGGATGCTGACGTTCAAGATATACTCACCTTAGATTCTCACGAAAACATTAGCATAAAAGTATATAACCCAGGGGTAAATTTAGGCAAGAACATTTTTGATAAGCTTGGTAAATTTGCAACCGATTTTCGTTCTGCCAACCAGCGAATGCATAACAAAACCTTCGTGGTTGATAGTAAAGTGGTGATTACGGGTGGACGAAATATCGCTGATGAATACTTTGATTACGATCATGAATACAATTTCAGAGATAGAGATGTACTACTTTTAGGAAAGGAGACTCAAGATGTCAACGGCTCATTTCTTAAATTTTGGAACAGCGAACTTAGCATTCCCGTAACTCAGTTAATTGATGAAATTCCTGATAATACAAGTGACGAAGCTCGTTTTGATAGATTACATGAATATGCGTGTAATCCAGATAATTTTTGGCCGCAGGTTCGTGAGAAAATCAAAAATCTACCTACAGCTTTTCACAGCATCACAAATTCAGGAGCTTTAGTTTGGGTCGACGATGTAGAATTCGCTTCAGATGAACCAGGAAAAAATGATGGAAATAGCGGCTTAGGCGGCGGCGGAATATCAACCAGCAAACTAATTCGTTTGATAAAAGATGCCAAAAATTCTATTGACATTCAAAGTCCGTATTTGATTACTTCGGAATTAAGCCGTGAACTTTTTCAAGATGCAACTGATCGCGGCGTGAAAATTCGCATACTAACAAATAGTCTTGCCTCCACAGATAACTTAGAAGCTTTTAGCGGCTACCAAAAAGACCGAAAAGCACTTTTAGAAACTGGAGTTCGAATTTTCGAATTCCGACCTGATGCTGCCGAAAGAAGAAAAATTATGACCGGTGAATTACAGGCCACTATTGACTACCAACCTATTTTTGGCTTACATGCTAAAAGTATGATAGTTGATGAGGAAATTACTGTAATTGGAACTTTTAATCTAGATCCTCGTAGTGCTAACCTCAATACCGAATGCTTAGCTATTATACATTCAGAGGAAGTATCTAAAAAAGTTCTTCTAGGTATGGAAGCCGAATTCAATCCCGATAATGCTTGGGAAACCACCTTAGAATTTAATCCTGACTCAGAAGTGGGTACCGTAAAACGTGTCAAAACGTGGACACGAAAAATTCTTCCTAAAGATATTTTATAAAACGGTTTAAAAACGGGTTGTTCTAGTAAACATATTAAAGCATATAACTAGGATTCTCAAATAGTGAATACAAAAAAACCGATTTCTTAAAGCAAGAAATCGGTCTTCAGTTTAATAGAAATTGCCTACCAAATATATACTCGCTGCTCAGGAGCTAAATACATCGCATCACCCTCTTTGATATCGAAAGCATCGTAAAACGCCTGAATATTTAATAAAGGCTGAGTCGCTCTAACTCTACCTGGTGAATGCGGATCTGTTTTAATCTGAGTTCGTAAAGCTTCGTCTCTACTCTTTGTTCTCCAAACGGTAGCCCACGACATAAAGAAACGTTGTTCTGCCGTAAAACCATCGATATCATCGGGACGACCGTTTTCTTTAAAGAATTTTTGAAGTCCGTCATAAGATCCTAAAAGCCCACCTAAATCACCAATATTTTCTCCAAGTGTAAATTTTCCGTTTACATGAACGCTATCTAATACTTGAACCGCATCATATTGAGCAGCTAAAGCATCACCACGTTCTGTAAAAGCTTCCAAATCTTCATCGGTCCACCAGTTTTTTACATTACCATCAGCATCAAAACGAGAACCACTATCATCAAAAGCATGTGATATTTCGTGTCCAATTACAGCACCAATTCCTCCATAATTTACAGCTTCATCAGCTTGATAATTGTAAAATGGAGGTTGTAAAATAGCCGCAGGAAAAACAATTTCATTATTCAATGGATTGAAATAGGCGTTAACCGTCTGCGGAGACATGCCCCATTCCGTTTTGTCTACAGGCTCTCCAATTTCAGAATAGCTTTTGAGTTGGCTCCATTTACTAGCAGCAGCTCTATTTTCAAAGTACGACTTATTTGCAGCTACCATCATGGTTGAATAATCTTCCCATTCATTAGGGTAAGCGATTTTTACTGTAAACTTATCTAATTTCTCAATAGCCTTAGTTTTGGTTTCAGAACCCATCCAATCTAATTTTTGAATGCGCTCTTTAAAAGCGGCTATAACATTAGCAATCATCTTTTCAGCCTTCACTTTTGCTTCCGGTGGAAATTTTGCATCTACATACAATTGCCCTAGTGCTTCGCCAACTGCACCATTGACAGTAGCTAGAGCACGCTCATCGGCGGGCCTTTGCTTTTCAGAACCTCGTAAATATTTACTATAAAAGCTCCAATCAGCTTTTTCGGTTTCGGTAGTTAGTCTTCCTGCTGCACTATTAAAAGTATCCCAACGAACCAATGTTTTAAGATCTTCAATCGGAGTTTCTTTTAAGAACTTGTCTAAAGCCTCAGTATACTTTAACTGTGTAACCATAAGGGTGTCGACTTTTTTAATGACTCCTAAATCAGTAATCATTTTACTAAAATCAATACTGCTCAACATGGCATCAGCCTCACTCATAGTACGTGGGTTGTTCATATTTCGTACATCTCTTCTTTCTACCTTGTCTAACCTTGGTTCAGCCAAGACGGTCTCCATCGCTAAAATCTTTTCTGCGGCTATTTTAGCATCTGCTTCACTATCGCCTAACATTTGTAACATGCGGGCCGTATGCATTTTATATTCTTCGCGTATTTCTTTAGATTTCTCGTCTTGCTCTAAATAAAAATCTCGATCAGGAAGTCCTAATCCATTCGGACCTAAATAAACAGCATTCATTGCGCTGTTGTTCAAATCCGCAAAGACACCGATACCTATGAAAGGAGTTGAAACAGCAGGGTTTGTAGCCCAAACGGTCTGTAAATCAGCTAAATTCTTAGCTCCGGCAATTGCATCTAATGCAGGTTGTAAAGGTGTTAAACCAGCCTTGTTTCTTGCAATAGTGTCTAACTTGGTGTCAAAAAGAACTAAAGCTTTTGCCTGATCAGTTTCAGGACCATAGTTGCCACTAGCCTTTGCTTTGGCTAAAATTTCTAGCACATCATTATCAGTTGATTTTCGAAGTACGGAGAATCCGCCCCAACTTGATCGATCTGCTGGAATTTCGGTTTCATCCATCCAAGTACCATTTACAAAACTGTAAAAGTCATCTTTAGGACTAATTTCGGGTTTCATATTATCTAATACGATGCCCGGTAAGGGTTCACCGTCACTAATGGGAGTGCTCTGTGCCTCACCAAATGTAAAGACCATTATAGCTAATGCTACAAAAATTACTTTTTTCATATTCGTGTTTAATTAATTGATTGATAAAATATTCCAAATAAGTCGCTAAAGTATCAAATTTGTTACAATTTTAACTAATTAGACGAATTATGACACTTTTACCAACAGGTTAGCTTTCTTTTCTAAGTACCTCTAACGGCGGACTATTCAAAACACTTCTACTGTTTCCTAAACCTATTAATAAAACTAGAATAGTAATGCCTGGTAATAAAACACCAAATGGCACCCATGACGGAACGAAAGGAGAATCAAAAACAAGCCA
>RCNE010002324.1_pt1 | contig 10234 bp, 10 predicted proteins | sample 2041361 | NCBI WGS metagenome assembly RCNE01 (sample SAMN09708229, study PRJNA481090) | Marine sediment metagenome, whole genome shotgun sequencing project.
CAGGAGGAGGAACGGAAGCAGCGCGAGGCGGAGGAGAAGCGCCTCCGCGAACTCGAGGAAGCGAGGAAGCGCAAGGAGGCTGAAGAAGCCGCTGCCGCCGCCGAAGCTGCTGCAGTGGCACGAGCCGCAGCAGCCGTGACCTCGACTACGACGGCGACTGTGCCGCCCACGTCCTCAACGTCAACGACTACGACTACGACTACGACGTCGACATCGATCACGACAACGTCGACGACGACGACCACCACGACCGTCCCGACCGATGGGGACACCACTGCGACATCTTCCACGACGACAACCACCGTCGCCCCGACGACCACTACGACGACCGTGCCACCGGAGAGAACGACGTCCGGCATGGTCTGCCCGGTCGATGGGGCCGTGTCCTTCTCCGACACGTGGGGCGCACCCCGGTCGGGCGGGAGGACTCACAAGGGCGTCGACATGTCGGCTTCTCGGGGGACGCCGCTCGTTGCGATGGAGATGGGGCGAATCTACCGCCTGTCGAACAGCGCACTCGGTGGCCTCTCCGTCTATCTGCTGGGCAACTCGGGCGATATCTACTACTACGCGCACATGGACTCATGGGCGGATGGTCTCGCGGGAGGCCAGAAGGTCTCGGCGGGTGACTTGCTCGGCACGGTCGGTACGACCGGAAACTCGCCTTCGTGGCTCCCGCATCTTCATCTCGGCTGGCAGCCCGGCGGCGGCGACTGGGCCAACCCCTACCCGATCGTGAACGATCTCTGTCGTTGAGTCCTGAGCTTTGAGCTCTGAGCCTTGAGCTACATCCCAGCCAACTGCTCCTCGAGGACGGCGATGCGGGCTGTGCATGTGTCGGCGGCGGCCGGAGGGACCAATTCGAGCAGTCGATTGGCTACAGATCGGATGGCCGTACCTGCGGGACCGTCGGGATCCGCGGTGACGACAGGTCGACCTTCGTCGCCGCCGTTCACCACGTCGGGATCCAGCGGGATCTGTCCGAGGAGCGGCACGCCGAGCTGATCGGCGAGTTCGGAGCCTCCGCCCGAGCCGAAGAGGTCGTAGTGGCGCCCTTCTTCGGTGGTGAATCCCGACATGTTCTCAACGACACCGACGACGGGCATGTGTGATCTGCGGGCCATGTCTGCAACACGTGCGGCGACCTTCTGTGCCGCCCGTTGGGGTGTCGTCACGACAACCATCTCCGCCTGCGGGAGCATCCGGGAGAGCGCCATCTGCACGTCGCCCGTGCCGGGAGGCATGTCGATCACGAGATAGCCGAGGTCGGGGCTCCACGAGACGTCGGTGAGGAACTGCTCGAGAGCCTTCGACAGCATCAGACCTCGCCACATGAGCGCCGTGTCTTCGTCGTCGATCATCAGGCCTGTGGAGACGACCTCGAGTCCTGCAGCCTGAAGCGGACGAATCTTGCGGTCATCGCCCGCCTCGAGGCGGACGTCGATGGAGTCGAGCATTCTCGGAACCGAGAAACCCCAGATGTCTGCATCGAGGAGGCCGGTTCGGTGGCCGAGAGCCGAGATTGCCAGCGCCAGGTTGACGCTGAGCGACGATTTCCCGACGCCACCCTTCCCGCTCGACACCGCAATCACGCGGGTCTGCGGGCTGATCATCGTCGGCTCGGCGTTCTCTCTGGCGCGCAGGCGCACCTTGCCCATTAGCTCTGAACGCTGCTCGCCGTTCATCGCCGTCACGTTGACCGACACGGTCTCGATACCCGGAATCGCGGTGACCTTGCGGACAACGTCGTTCTCGATCTGGTCGCGCATGGGACATGCTGCGATCGTGAGAGCGACGCCGATCGACACGTCCGGACCTTCGATGGTGATGTCGCCGACCATGCCGAGTTCGACGATGTCGGCGTTCAGTTCGGGATCAATCACGCCGCGCAGCGCAGCTTCGATGTCATCTCTCTTCGTCATCCGGTCGATCCTATCTCCGCGAAATACCTATTCCCAACACAGCCATAGTGGTTAGAGTCAGCATGCGACGTGCGGAGGAGGCAACGTTCAATGACGCTTGAAATGACGCCGGTGGCACTCACCGATGCTGCTGCCGAGAAGGTACGGGAACTGCTCGATGATGAAGGCGACGAGGCCCTGGCTCTGCGACTCGCGGCCATGCCCGCCGGTTGCTCCGGATTCAAGTATGAGATGTACTTCGATGCAGAGGTCACGCCAACGGACTCCATCGTTGATGCTGGAGCGTTCAAGGTCCTGATCGACGAATCAAGCGTCGGTCATGTGACCGGAGCCACCATCGACTTCCGTGACGAAGGACTCCAGGGTTCAGGATTCGCGATCGACAATCCGAATGCAACCGGTCACTCCTGCACCTGTGGAAAACGCGACTGACGGACGTTCATAGACTGTCTCTCGAGCGAGATGGGAGGCACCATGCCGAAGCAGATCCACGAAACACCGAGCGGACCGAAGCCCCTCGGGCCGTACAGCATCATCACCGAGGCACACGGCCTGGTGTTCGTGTCCGGCATGATCGGCATCGACCCTGCAACGGGTTCGCCTGTCGAAGGCGGAGTGACCGAGCAGACGGTCCAGGTGATGCGCAACATCGGTGCGGTCCTCGGCGACGTTGGCCTCGGCTATGACGACATCGTCAAGACGACGATCTTCGTCACAGAGATGAACGATTTTGCGGCCGTTAACACCGTGTACGGCGAGTATGTCGGCGACGCCAAGCCGGCGCGTTCAACGGTCGAAGTCTCTGCACTCCCCGGCGGCTTCGTCGTCGAGATCGAGACGATCGCTGCCCGGTAGCGGATAGCGATCGCAGGCAGCCGGTACCATTGCGAGTACTGGGTACTCAGTGCCCAAAAACCGGTACCAGTCCTGGAGGTCCGACCGTGAACCGCGATTCCATCTTCTCAGCGCTTGATCTCGACGACGTCAGCTCCGGTGCCTACGCCGGCGGATGGCTTGAGACCGGAGGCTCGGTGCTCGAGGTCGAGAACCCGGCAACTGGTGAGCGCATCGGCGCCGTAAAGAGAGCCGACACGACCGACTACGAAAAGGTGATCGCCACCGCAACGGGCACCTTCGAGGAATGGCGCATGCTGCCAGCCCCGGAACGTGGCAAGTTCGTACGCAAGATCGGTGATCTGCTGCGCGAGTACCAGGAGCCGCTCGGTGCGCTGGTTGCCCTCGAGATGGGCAAGATCAAAGCCGAAGGCGAGGGCGAGGTTCAGGAGATGATCGATATCACCGACTTCGCCGTCGGTCTCTCCCGTCAGCTTTACGGTCTCACGATCGCTTCGGAGCGTCCCCGTCACCGTATGTATGAGCAGTGGCATCCGCTCGGCCCTGTCGGGATCATCACGTCGTTCAACTTCCCGGTTGCCGTCTGGTCGTGGAACGCGATGATCGCCGCCGTCGGTGGCGACACACTCATCTGGAAGCCATCCTCGAAGACACCGCTCACCGCGGTCGCGACGTCCAAGCTCGCAGCGCAAGCGATGGAGGGATCGGGATTCGAAGGTGTGTTCAGCCTGATCGTCGGCTCCGGCGCAGAGGTCGGCGATGTCATGATCAATGACAGGCGTGTGCCTCTCATCTCGGCAACGGGATCGTGCGGCATGGGCGAGAAGGTCGGCGTCGCCGTCGCGAAGCGTCTCGGTCGCTCGCTCCTCGAACTTGGTGGCAACAATGCCATGGTCGTCATGGACGATGCGGACCCGGACCTGGCAACCAGGGCGGCCGTCTTCGCCGCCGTGGGCACGGCCGGGCAACGGTGCACGTCTCTGCGTCGGCTCATCGTGCAGCGCGGCATCTCGGACGAGATCGCTCGCCGCCTCGTTTCCGCATATGCGACGGTGAAGATCGGCGACCCGCTCGACGACGCGAATCTCATGGGCCCACTGGTCGACGAGATCGCCGTCTCGAACTTTTCGGCCGCGGTCGGAGTTGCCCAGGAGCAGGGTGGAGAACTGCTCTACGGAGGCGGGGTCGTCGACGGCCCCGGCTACTACGTCGAGCCGACGATCATCAAGATGCCGGTCGATGCACCGATCCTTCAGATCGAGACGTTCGCTCCGATCCTCTACCTCGTCGAGTTCGACACGGTCGAGGAAGCGATCAAGATCAACAACAGCGTGGTGCAGGGGCTGTCGAGTGCGATCTTCACCGACTCGGTACAAGCGGGAGAGACCTTCCTTTCGGCGGTCGGTTCGGACTGCGGTATCGCCAACATCAACATCGGCACGTCCGGTGCCGAGATAGGCGGTGCGTTCGGCGGCGAGAAGGAGACTGGCGGAGGGCGCGAGTCCGGGTCTGATGCCTGGAAGGCCTACATGCGTCGCCAGACCGTCACGATCAACTGGTCCGGCGAGCTTCCGCTGGCACAGGGCATCGAATTCGGATGAGTGAGAGTCTCTCGGCACTCGCCGGAGACGATCAGCGGCTCGGACGGCTGTTTACGAATGTCGGGATCGGGGGACTGGTCGCGTCTCTGATCGCCGGGATCCTGGGGATCGTGGTCGTGGTGACTCTGACCGCTTCGGCAGACCAGTCGCTCGCAGTCACCGTCGAGGCTGTCGAGACGGCAGACGAGACGGTCGCCCTTGCCGCGGACACGCTGGGGATCGTGAGCGAGTCGTTCGATACGCTCGTCCCTTCCGCTGAGATGGCCGCGGCCACGTTCGAGGATGCGGCAACGGTCATCGCAGACACGACCGTGGTTGTGACTGTGGACGTGCCAGACGCGCTCGATGCGGTCGTCGACGCGATGCCGGCGATCGAGACCACGGCAGAGATCATCGACAACGCGTTGCGGGTCCTCAGCTTCGTCGGAGTCGACTACGACCCCGAAGTGCCGTTCGACGAAGCGGTTGCAGAGCTCACCGATGCGATCGACGATCTACCGGATGAGCTTCGTGCGCAGGCCGTGCCGTTGGCGTCCCTGGCATCCGACTTCGAGGAGTTTGGCGTTGCGACCGTCCAGATCGCGGACGACCTTGCGGAGCTCCAGAGCCAAATGGAGGAGGCGGAGCTTCTGCTCGACTCATATGCCGCGACCGCCGGTGAGGCCACCGCGGTTGTCACCGCGATTCGCGACGATCTGGGATGGCAGCGATGGCTGATGGTGCTGGTCGTGGTACTAGTCACGGGTGCATTCGCGGTCATGCAAGCGGTCCCGATTCTCTTGGGCCGACGCCTGTTGGATCGATCGGTCGGGTAGACGCTGCAAACCGAAGCGTGCGGAAGAGATGGGGATGTGGCATCCTCATCTCGAACCACGTTGAATCACTGGAGGGGCAATGCCGTATCGGGCTGAGTACATCTGGATCGATGGTCGGAAGCCGACGTCCTACCTTCGATCAAAGACCAAGATCATCCCGTCTGGACAGGAGCCACCCGTGTGGGGCTTCGACGGATCGAGCACAGAACAAGCCCCGGGAGACCTTTCGGATTGTGTTCTGAGGCCCATCTTCGTGAGGCCGGACCCCATCCGAGGCGATGACAACTTGCTGGTGTTGTGCGAAGTGTTGACCCCCGACATGGAACCCCACCCGTCGAACACGAGGGCAGCGTGCGTGGAGACCTACGAGAAGTACAAGGATCAGGAACCCTGGTTGGGCCTTGAGCAGGAGTACACGTTCTTCAAGGACGGACGCCCGCACGGCTGGCCGATCGGTGGCTTTCCCGCACCACAGGGCGGGTACTACTGCGGTATCGGGGCCGACGAGATCTGGGGACGCGACGTCGTCGAGAACCACACGGTGGCCTGCATGGAAGCCGGACTCGAGATCTCCGGAACCAACGCCGAGGTGATGATCGGACAGTGGGAATTCCAGATCGGACCGCTCGATCCGGTTGCCGTTGGTGATCACCTGTGGATGGCGCGCTGGCTGCTGTACCGAATCGCGGAGGACTACGACATCTCCGCCCACCTCAATCCGAAGCCCGTCGAAGGTGACTGGAACGGGGCCGGGATGCACGCGAACTTCTCCACCTCGGCGATGCGCGAGTCGTACGAGCCGATCATCGCCGCGTGCGAGGCGCTCGGGACGAAGGCCGACGAGCATGTCGAGAACTACGGGGCCGGGATCGAACGACGACTCACGGGCCTGCATGAGACGGCACCGTGGACTGAGTACTCGTACGGCGTGTCGAACCGCGGCGCGTCTGTCCGGATCCCGTGGCAGACGGCCATGGAGCAGAAGGGCTATATCGAGGACCGCCGCCCGAATGCGAACGCGGACCCGTACACAGTTGCCCGGCTGATGACGGACACGATCTGTCCGGCGCTGGCCAAGGAGTAGTCAGACCCCCGATCCGAATGTCGTCGTTTGTGCCTACGTTCACACTATTTGTGTACGTAGGCACAAACGTTTGGGCTAAACGACGAGGACGGTCTGCACCAGTGAGGGATCACCAGTCGAATGTGGCCGCGAGTTACGGGGTTGCGGCCCTGACCAGGTCTAGAGATGCAAGGAACTCGGTGGTGAGCACTTCATAGGCGTCCACAGCCTCGCGTCGCGCCGTCCCGTCGTCCGGGGCTCGAAGACCTTCGATGACCGCATCGACGCCGGGTGGGAGCGCCGCCGCGGCCGTGATCGAATCGGGCCAGGCGGCGGTGTACGCATCGGGCGGGTTCGTCGCGGCGACGTTGTCGCTCAATGTTTGCGCCTCGACCTTCGCGGCTTCGAGAGCAGCCAGCGTGTCTTCGAACGATGGCACGCCGTCGGCCCTGTTCTCCCATGCCGTATTGGTGTCGTCGATGTCGTTGGCGATCGTGTTCGCCGTGGCTTCGTAGCCGTCCACGAGGCTGAGGAAGGCTGCGATGTCTGCCGGGAGCGTCGTCGTCGTGGTCTCCGTAGTAGCCGTCGTGGTGGTCTCCGATGCGACAACCGTCGTCGTCGTTCCTACGGGGATCTCCGCCGGTGGCAACGCGGTGACGAACAGATATGTGAATCCGATCAGGGCTGCGATGACGACCGGGAGAATCCAGCGTCCGTGCTTCGGGTCTTCTTTGCTCACGGTCGCCAGGATAGGCGGTCACAGAGAATGGCAGCGGATACCCGAGAACCGGGAAGGAGAACGGGCGCTGGTTGGTTACGCTCAGAACGATGCAACTACGGGGAAGAATCGGAATCGTGACCGGCGGCGGCGTTCGCGTCGGACGTGCGATCGCGCTCGGCCTCGCCCGATCCGGTGTGGACGTATTCATCCACTACAACCGATCTGCCGATCCCGCCGAACGCACAGCCGAAGAGGCAAGGGGTCTCGGTGTCCGCGCCGCCACTGGGTTGGTCAACCTCTCAGATCCGACGAGCGCTGCAACGCTCATCGACCTTGCAGAGGAGGCGCTTGGAACACCATCAATCCTCGTCAATAGTGCGTCCGGATTCCCGACCGACACGATCACAGATGTCACGGTTGACGCGTGGAGAGCAACGCTCGATTTGACGCTCGCGACCCCGGTCTTTGCGACACAAGCATTCGCGAACATGCTCCCAGGAGACACCGACGGTGCCGTCGTCAATATCACAGACGTCCGGACCCAGACTCCGTATCGAGAACACCTCAGCTACGTCGTGGCGAAGGGTGGCATCGATACGTTCACCAAGGCAGCAGCGCTGCAACTGGCTCCCCGAATCAGGGTGAACGCTGTTGCCTTGGGTGTGATCCTCCCACCACCCGGCGAGGGCGACGACTACGTCGAAAGACTCGCAAACGACCTACCGCTCGCGCGCGTCGGCGGGACCGAACCGGTTGTCGCAGCGGTCCTCTCGCTTCTAGAAAACGACTTCATCACCGGAGAGATCGTACGAGTGGATGGAGGGGGGCACCTCGTATGAGATGCCAGATGCCAGCTTCCAGCCGCCAGCAGAACCAAGCGGGGAGACTGAGATGAGCGGTTCGTTGGATCAGATTCACATTCGGGATCTCGTGGTTTCGGGCATCCTCGGGATCAATCCTGACGAACGGATCCACCGCCAGGACATCCTGGTCAACGCAACGCTGTGGGCCGATACCCGCGACGCAGCGGCGAGCGACGACATCGAAGACGCCGTCAACTACCGGACGATCACGAAGCAGATCATCGCTCACATCCACAAGGGCGAGCCCATGCTCGTCGAACGCCTTGTTGCCGAACTCGCCCGGATCTGTCTCGACGCGGACGAACGAGTAGCAGCGGTCGAGACGACGGTCGAGAAACCGGGCGCGCTGAGACACGCCCGATCGGTCGGGATCACGATCTACCGAACACGGAATGGAGACGACGATGAGTGACGGCACGGTCCATGCGATAGTGGTGATCGGGTCGAACATCGAGAAGGAGCGCAACCTCCCCGAAGCGATCCGGATGCTGCGACGCGCCGACCACATCACCGTCGAGCGCGTGAGCCGTTTCTATGAGAGCCCATCGGTCGGGGGACCAGAGGATGCGCCCGACTTCTTCAACGCTGCGGCCTCCATCTGCACAGAGCTGGAGCCGGTCGAACTGCGTGAGACACTGCGGTCGATCGAGATCGAACTCGGGCGGGAACGAAGCGACGACGCGAACGCGCCGAGACGGATCGATCTCGACATCGTCTACTACGGAGATCTCGAACTCGACGTCGACGGGTGGGTGCTGCCCGACCCGATGGCCGGAACTGCGGCCCACGTTGCGATCCCCGTCGCGGAGGTCGCTCCCGACTGGATCCACCCCTCAGATGGCAGGACCGCTTCGGAGATCGCGGAACAAATCGGAGCCGGAGAGGTTCGACCCGTCATGGCGATTCAACTCAACGCACCATATTCCCCCAGGGGGCCAGAGGATCTCGACGACACCGTCGACGTGTATGCGCCGAAACTCGAGAGTCTGGTACGTCAGCAACTCGTCGAGATCGGAGAAGATCCGGAGCGCGAAGGTCTTGTGCGTACGCCACTGCGAGTGGCGAAAGCAATGGACTTCCTGACCAGCGGGTACTCGACGTCTCTCGACGAGGTTGTCAACAACGCCGTGTTCGACGCGGAGGGTGCCGAGGAGATGGTGCTTGTCAAGGATGTCGAGTTCTACTCAATGTGCGAGCACCACATGCTCCCGTTCTTCGGAAAGGCGGCCGTGGCGTATCTGCCGAGGGGCAAGATCATCGGATTGTCGAAGATCGCGCGCATCGTCGACGTGTTTGCCCGCCGACTTCAGGTCCAGGAGCGTCTGACCAATCAGGTCGCCGATGCCCTGACCGACATCCTCGATCCGCATGGCGTCGCCGTGGTCATGGAGGGGCGGCACTTGTGCATGATGATGCGAGGCGTTCAGAAACAGGAGAGCGCCATGATCACGAGCGCGATGCGCGGCACATTCAAAGACGACGCACGAACCCGCAACGAGTTTCTCGACCTGGCTCGTTGACCCGCAGCGCCGAGCGTTCGGTAGCCTCTGACTGATGCTTCAAGACACTCTCGGGAGACCGCTGCACGATCTGCGCGTTTCCGTAACGGACCGCTGCAACTTCCGTTGCGCGTACTGCATGCCTCGCGATGTGTACGACCGGGATCACGTCTACCTCCCGCGTGACGAGATCCTGACATTCGAGGAGATCGAGCGACTCGTGGGGGTCTTCGCCGGTCTCGGCGTCGAGAAGGTTCGACTCACTGGCGGCGAACCACTGCTGCGCCACGATCTCGACGAACTGGTCTCGAAAGTCGCCTCCGTAGCGGGCATCTCGGATATCGCCATGACGACGAACGGAAGCACGCTTGCCCGCCATGCCTCAGCGCTCGCCGATGCAGGACTCAACCGGGTCACCGTAAGCCTCGACGCTGTCGACGACACCAGTTTCCGGGGAGCCGCGGACGTGGACTTCCCTGTCGCGCGCGTCCTCGAAGGCATCGACGCCGCAAAGGACGCAGGACTTGTGCCGGTCAAGATCAACACCGTCGTCAAGAAGGGCCTCAACGACGACTCTCTCGTCGACATCGCCGGCGCGTTTCGCGGCACCGGCCACATCGTGCGGTTCATCGAATACATGGACGTGGGTTCGTCGAACGACTGGAAGATGGGGGACGTCGTCACCGCCGGGGAGATCCTTGCGGCCATCGCAGATGAGTGGCCGCTGGATCCGATCGATCCGAACTACACGGGCGAAGTCGTGAGTCGCTGGCGATACCGTGATGGACAGGGAGAGATCGGCGTGATCTCGTCCGTATCGAATCCCTTCTGCGGAGAGTGCACGCGTCTGCGACTTTCGGCGGACGGTTCGATCTACACATGCCTGTTCGCAACA
>RCNE010009309.1_pt1 | contig 10229 bp, 7 predicted proteins | sample 2041361 | NCBI WGS metagenome assembly RCNE01 (sample SAMN09708229, study PRJNA481090) | Marine sediment metagenome, whole genome shotgun sequencing project.
CAACGTGCACATGGAAAAGTGTTGGATTATTTTAAGATCACCTTTTTATATGGGAATTTTAAGGCTACTATAGTTTCAGATATGTTAACCAAAGAACGAATGCCTACATTTTCACTGATGGGAACAAAGAGCCGTTTTGTTAAATATGGGAATGATCCGCAAGAAAATAGATTGGCCGGGAACCCAATTAATTGGGACGGGATTGGAGAAGATTTAGAAGCGGATTACGGTGTATTAACCAATCTTGAGACTAATACTACGGAAAGAATTACAACCGAGAACGGAGACTACGGTCAATTCTATAAAAATATATATGAAGTCTTAAAATTGAATGCAGCATTGATCATTGCACCAGAACAAGCACTTGATGTTATAAAATTAATAGCATGGGCTATGGAATCTGGAATAACTAGAAGATGAAGTTAGGAGTTTGGATTTGGGTCTTTGGGTCTGTCGCTTGCAGGAAGACATAGCCAGTAGGAGGATACACCATAGGGTTATTACATATTTTATACGCTTAAAGTTACTACAAATGCCACTACTGTTTTTGTTTCTTAAAGATGGTAAAGGCGAGTCGATTTATCACTTTACGGGTACGAAGCTACAAGCTTCCAAGAGCGGGTATTAATCAAATAAATCACTCATATTTATCCAATACCAATTTTTATCTAATTTTCTAGAGTAAACAATCTGGTAAGCTCTTTCAAATAATTCATCATAGGTAAGAACATCAATATTCCGATTATTTCGCCTAAATCTTTGTAGAGTTTTATTTTTAATTAGATGATCATCGATACCGTCATTTAAAGGAAATTCTCTTTTTTTGTTTCCAATTAATAAAATCGATTTTGGGTCAATAGACTGAATTTCCTTTTTGTCCAATCTTGAACCATCTGAATTCATAAATGTCTTTTGGTCAAATACTTTGTCAAGTTCGAACTTTTGCCCTAAACATTGGCTGATTCCTTCAATAAAGTCACTTGTGAAATCCCAAGTGTTTGCTCTTCCTTTATTTTTTGTCTTTTTAAAGACATCAGTATTCGAATGTTTCAATTCGACTAATGTTGTAAAATCCGATAAACCCAATAAATCTGATTGTGGACTTCCTTTACCTTTTGAATCCTCTAACCCAACTTTTTGTTCATCTAAAAATTCAATTATGAACCTAATATCCAGATTTAGGCCTAAAATCCAATCATTCAGCTTTAAAAAGTGATGCCAAATATATTCTTCACCAGCAGGCAGTTTGTATTTCTCTCTGTAATAATCATGACTGATGTATCCTCTTACTGTTTCATTCTTTAATAAATAATAAAATCCTTTAAGATTTTGTTTTCTGCTTTCGAATGTTAGCGATTTTATTGCAGAAGTTGAAAGTTCAGCTATTCCAATTAATTCCTTTAAGTCGGCAACTTTTTGTTGTTCGGATTTGTTCTTAAATTCGAGGATATAGCTGTCCTTTGGGATCACTTTAAAAGAATCTTCAAATTCCCCAGTTTCCACCAATTCTTTATAAGAAATCAAAAAGTTAATTAATTTCCAGAAAGTTATTGGATCTTCTGAATCAGCTAACTTTATAGTCACCTTATCAGTACTTGTAGTTTTCCTGATATCGCCATTGAGCGCTAATCTTTTAAAGGTAGGTCTTGGAATATATTTATTGGTTGTTCCAGATTTGTAAAATGATAATTCGCATACGATTTTTGATTGACTATTTTTACTTAAGACGATTCTGTTATAAGCTATAGTTGAATCTTTCTTGTCCCAAATTATACAGTTATCCTTGCTACTAGTCTCTTTGATAATAACTTCGTCAAGATTCCTTTCTGTCAAGTCGAACTCATTGTTGAATGTGGTTGTAGGTGTTAAAGCTCTGATTCTTCGCATATTTCATATTTTAATGACACCCAACTGGCTCAGCTATGATCAATTGCGTGATTTAGGCCTAAACTTAAAAGTACACACAAAAAAGTTGACCCCGAAGCCTCCGGGCCACAGGTATTTTCAGAAGTGGCGAGAACAAGCAATTACTTATTGCCAATTGTTGTCAGCAGTTATTTATAATCCCTCAGGAATCATTAGATTTTCAATTACTTCTTCTCTTTCACAATTTTTTAAAAAGAAGTAAAACGTAGAGTCTATTATTTTAACTGAACTCGTACTAATATCGTAATCAAATATTGGAGGAGAAATATTTTTTTTAACTTGACTTGAAACAAGGTTTCTTAAAAAGTAACCCATATCAGATGGTCTCACGCTATCTGGTCTATGGTGAATTTCTCTTATTTTTTCTTGAATAGCTTTTCGCTTTAATCCAGGTGTAATATTTTCGAATGATTCGTCTAATAATACTTTGATAAAATAGTAAGGAACATAAAGTGGTATCTCATCAGAACTCTTTGCTTTTTGTTCAATAAAACTTTCTAAGCATCTAATGTGTCTACTGGCATAATCATTTAACTTTTTCTGTATTGCTTTGTCAACATTTTCCTTGGTTATTTCGACTAAGGTTTCTTGAGTATTCTTAATCCCTGCTGCATAACAAGATTCTTTACATATTTCTTGAAAAACACCTACACTATCAAAGCAACTGTCAATAATATAATCTAATACTTGACTAAAATCAACATTTAAAAGTGGCAATCCCTCCTGAGTGATTTTAGATAAGTCACTTTTTTCCCATGGTTCTACTGGAACTTCAATAACTCTGTCAACTAAGTCACCATTAAATTGAGAAAGTCTATTTTTTTCTCTCCAAATTCCTAAAATTATGAATAGTATATTATAATCTTCAAATATTCTTAAATCGATTGCAAGTTGTTTTTGAATAACTTCTTCTAAATAATGAAAGTTTTCTAAAATAATTCTTTTGCTGAATTTTATCTCTCTTAGTAATTCTGATACATCTTGAGCTAATGCTAGATTATAATCAATTGTTTTATACTTTAAACCTTTTTCTTTTTGTCCAGAAGCAATTGCCTCAGTTTCAGCATCAGCTCCACCAAAAAAAGGGATTCTAATTTTTGCTTTCACTCCAACTTTTACCTCACCACCAACTGTCGTAGTTATATCAGTTGATTCAATAATTTCAACATCTAATTGTCTAACAATAGAATTAAATATATCAAGAGTAGTTGAAGTAGGAGAGCAATTAACTTTCACATAATCACTTTCAGACAAGTGTTTATTTGTTAAAGAAGTTTTACCTTGTTTAGATGCTCCATAAATGATTATATGCTTATTTTTTTGTAACCCTTCAAGAAAAAGATTATCAACTTTCTGTCTTTCAATATATGTATCTATTAGTTCATTCGAAACTCCAAAAACTTGGTTAGTTAATCTCATATGTTTTGTTTTTCTAATTACTGGCAACGTAGGAATATGAGCATTGATCATATATCTATTATATGCCAAAGTAGCGTAGGGTGGTTATTAAGAAAAGAGGAGTTCTAAGGTGCTGTTAAAATTTGTAAGAATAGCTGACAATTATCATAGAATGCTCTTAGAGTTGGGAGACGGGAGACGGGAGATGGGAGATGGTGATCAGTTGATAGTAGGCATTAGGCAGTGAGCAGTGAACAGTTGACAGTGGTCAGTGAGCAGTGTTGAGAAGTCAGTGATTCCATATTCCCCTAAGGTATGCCAAAGGGGTAAAATTAAATCCCGGCCATGCTATAATCGATTATTAGAAATTAGGTATCAGTTTTAATAAATAGCTTTTTTATAATATTCTTTCAGTATTATCAAGCTATTTCCAAAGTCCAAATTACTTATCGGCATAAGCAGGTCTGATCACCCAACTTATTCTGTTGTGTTTTCTAAAAACAATCCACCAAAAAAAGAAAAGAGTGGTAGTCAAGACTGCTATTGTTATTGACCATTCTGGTAATATTCCAGTTAAATCAATAAGCATTCCGTCGCCCGGAAAAATGCCAAACCCGAACAAGGCGGGTAATCTAAACCAATAGTAACAGGAAACAGCGGCAGCGGAAAAGATTGCGATTAAGACTTTCTCTTTAAAGAACCTCTTTGATACCAAAAACAGAACACTGGTAACAAAAAGCCCTATTAAGGGTAGCATGTAAATGGTACTTAGTTGTTCAATACCGGTTATTCCGTTGTAATCAGGAACCTGAAACCATCCCCATATAAATCCTGGGAATGCACCCACCATAAGAAATCCTGATATTTTATGATAATCTGTTTTTTTTGAAGAACGGGGACCTATACCCGGAGTAGAATCAGGACATGGGGTTACACAACGATAACATTTATTGCAATGGGCATTCGGCAATGTTAATTGATTATTTAAGCCATACAATTTTTCAACTGGATGAACCGGACATAGACCTGAACACCAGGCACTTTTCCATTCATAGCGTAGCCCTAAAATCACGGCCATGAGTCCCAACGATATTATTAGTATAGCGGTGGCCAAGCCATTCGTATCAAATATGGCATGGCGTAATGGTACTATCACAAATAAAGCAATTACTGCAATCAGATTTAATTTACCTGATTGTACAGTCGATATTTTTTTTCTTTTGGAAAAACCCATATGTCTTGGGAACAGCGATGTTGACCCCAAAGGACAAACGTTACGCCATACCCCTACGGCAACAACCAGAAGTGCCGGGGCAATAGGAATCAAGATGTTCCAAAATAAGTGAATACCAATAGTCGGATAAAATAACAAACAGAATAGGATTAAAACACCAACAAGCCAAACTAAACTTTGAACTGTCCGCCAAATTAGAATTGATCCCGATGATAACTGATCACCTGATTTAAGGTTGTACTTATTCATATCGTATTATCTCGTGGTTATGCATAACCTGAAAATATATACCCTTTGTCTTGTTTACGCTAACAAAATGGGAAGATAAACACACCTTTTTATTTCGTTTATACTTTAAAATAAAGATGAGTGCAATAAAACAAGGACGCAAAATAAAACTTATGTCTGTTATAAAAACTGATAAAAGTCATGGAATTGTTGGGAGTTGGGAGACGGTGATTAGTAGGCACTAGGCAGTGAACAGTTGGCAGTATGCAGTAAACTGTAATCAGTAATCTGTATTGAGTATTGAGAAGTGAGTGTTTGGAGTTTGGAGACGGGAGACGGGAGACGGGAGACGGTGATCAGTTGGCAGTAGGCATTAGGCAGTTTTCAATTTTTAGAAGTAGAGAGAACAAGCAATTACTTATGGCTATTGTTGTAATCAGTACTTTTTAAATTTAATTTATGATTTGGAATCAATTTTGTTTTTTCGAGTTATGTATATTATTGATATGAAAATTAATAGTAAAATCACTTTCCCTACTAAATAACCAAAACCATATTCAGTCAATCTGTCAAAATCGGCAATCAAAATTTTCGCAATATTTACCGATAAAAAGATTGAAATAATTATTGAAATGTAAAATATTATTTTTTTCATATATTCTGAAATAACAAAAAAAAAGGTAAGGCGTTTAAACCAAACCTTTCTTTTTGTTTGGGATTATTTAGTTACCGTTGTAGTTGTTGGTGTATATATCCCAAAAGTTACCGCAGATAGTAATCCATTAACGAATGATTGTCTTGTGTGTACGGCATAATTTTCTGCTCCGTCAGCCATTTGTTTTGAATCAGAAACGCCAACGGGTGCTAAACCATAAATCAAATAATGATTCCAATTGGTTGTTTCATTGTTTCCTTGAGCTCCGCTACCTACAACACTTGTATATGAATAGCAAGAAGTTAATAACATTGATGCAGCAAATACAACTGCCATCATTTTCATTGATTTTTTTATCATTCTTTTTGAGTTTAAATTAAATATATATTTATAATACTCACTTTGAGTCTAGTTTGGGTGTTGTGTCAAGAAAAGCGGGACAGCAAGATATTGTTAAAAATTGTAAGATTGGCTGACGAAAGTCATGTTTTTTAGTACTGAGATTTTAGTAGTGAGAATTGAGTAGTTGGAAGACGGGAGACGGGAGACGGGAGACGCTGTACGCTGAACGCTAGACGATAGACAGTGGACAATGAACAATGAACAATAGTCAGTGGTCGGTAGTTGGGAGTCGGAAGAGGGGAAACGCTGTACGCTGAACGCTATGCGCTGAACGCTAGACGCTAGACAGTGGACAATGAACAATGAGCAATAAACAATGAGCAGTGGTTGGTAGTCGATAGTTGGGAGAGGGGAGACGCTTTACGCTTTACGCTGAACGCTATGCGCTGAACGCTATGCGCTAAACGCTAGACAGTGGACAATGAACAATGAACAATAGTCAGTGGTCGGTAGTTGGGAGAGGGGAGTGGGAAGAGGGGAGACGCTGTACGCTGAACGCTATGCGCTGAACGCTAGACGCTAGAAAGTAGTTGTAGGTGGTAGTTGTTAGTAGACAGTTATCAGAAATCAGTAGTGAGTAGTGAGTATTGAGTATTGAGAAGAGAGTGTTTGGAATTTGGTATTTGGAGTTTGGAATTTGGTATTTGGAGTTGGAAGTCGGTAGTAATAAACGTAGTGCAGGATGTTATTGGACATCGGGAGGCATTAAAAAGCAAATAGCTTTCGGCAATACGCTTATGGTAGCTGGGGCAAGACCCACATATTCGCCATCAGCCTCAATACCACAAGAGTCGTTGCTCTCAAGTAACACTTCATTGGCAACATAGTAGCTGACCTGTGGAAGGTTGATTTTGGCTCCTTTTTTCAAATTTCCGAGGTTTTTTAGATAGTCCCAAATGCTTAAATTCCCAAAAATAGCAACCTGAAACTGCCCATCGGTAAGCTTGGCATCGGGGGTAGTGCAGATGGCATTGCCAAAATAACGTCCGTTGGCCACTGTCATTAGCAGCAACTTGCCCTTCCACTGCCATGTGCTGCTTGTGCAACTCACCTCTTTTTTAACATAAGCGAGAAACCCTTTTATGATGTGCTTGAAGTAATTGAAGCCCGGGCCTAACACACTCGATGATTGTTCTAGGTTTTGCGCCACTTCCGCGCCAAGCCCAACTCCTGCTATATTGATGAAATAGCGGGTTTCCTGGGTCTGTTGTAGTATTATTTTCCCAAGGTCTATCTTTTGGGTAGTATTGGATTGAATCAGTTCAATCAGTTCTTCAATGGATTTGGAGATGCGTGCCGTTCTGGCAAAATCATTGGCAGAACCATGTGGGAGCAGCCCTATTGCCGGGTATTCATTGGCTGGTATGTTACTTTGCAACATGCCATTGATAACCTCATGCAAGGTGCCATCACCCCCAACGGCAACCATATAATCGCAGCCGTTTTCAGTGGCCTGCTTGGCCAATTCGATGGCATGTTTTTTCCTTAGCGTGGAAATGAACTGCACACTGCCCATATTCGCTTGTTGACAGTATTGGTCAAGCCTTGGGAGCACTTTTGCCAATCGGTTGTTTTTGTTGTTGACTACAAACACGATTTTCATTAGGGTAAGGTAGCGTATTCCTTTAGTTTAGACAATGAGAATGAGGAATGAGCAATGAGCAATGAACAGTTGGCAGTGAACAATGAACAATGAACAATGAACAGTGAGCAATGAGCAGTGAACAGTGAAGAGTGAACAATGAGCAGTGAACAGTTGGTAGTAGTCACTAGTTAGTAGTCAGTATTTGATGATTGTAGGTTTCGAGATTCAAATTTTTGGTTTCTAGATGCAAGTTTGGAGTTGCATACAGCGCATAGCCATTTGCGGGATGTAACTAACTAAATTTAAAAGCATGATAAATGTTAGCTTTTAAGCTAGCAAAAGAAGATACTTTTGTCTTAATTAAAAAAATGGAATATGAGCAATAATAAAGCGTGTTTGGTCTGTAAAAAATCATCAAGTGAAGCACCGGTAACTAAATTTTATTATCAGGAAAGTGAATTTTATATCTGCCCACAACATATGCCCGTTTTAATCCATAATCCCGAGAAACTGGCTGGTTTATTAAAGGGTGCGGATAAATTACAGGGAGGATAGAAGTTGGAGTTTGGAGTTTGGAGTTTGGAGTCATTAGTCAGTGGTCAGTAGTCAGTTGGGCGTAGTCTATAGTCGCCTACCCAAGCAATTATTATTATTATATTGTATAGGCATTCTAATCATCCCAATTACCTGCCAGGAATTTGGTAATTGTATCGATAAATAATGCCCCTAAAGCCGTGCCTTTCTCTGGTGTGGAATGTCCGAAATTAGGAATAATCCACAAATATGATTTAGGAATGGCATTGTATGAAGAGACAGGGATGTCAACAGAAAAAAATGAGTCTCTGTCACCGTGAATAATTAAAGTTGGGCAATTTATGGTAGACAGATATGGAGTTGTAAAATTCATATCATCATATGAATCTGCCCATCGAACGTAATTATTCAATACACTTCTTACTTGATTCTCACCTCCAGGTTGAACATTCTTCATGTACTCCATCCAATCAGGCCGATTTACAGAAACGTTTTTGTATGTTAGTTTTTGCATTTTTTCTCTGGCTGATACAGGAAAATAAGGTGTTGCGCCAATTAGAATAAGTGATTGAATTCGGGTAGTATCCATTGTGGCCATGTGCGTCAATATCATGGCTCCTGAGCTAAACCCCATTGCTTTGAATTTATCAACTTCCAATTTGTCCAGTAATCCATAAAAGTCAATAGCTGATTCTTTGTGAGAAATTTTATTTGTTGGATTATTGGATTGGCCATGCCCTCTCATATCTACTGTAATGACCATGTATTTTTTAAATAGGTCATCTAACCAAGGAGTCCACATATCATGAGTCATGGTGTTTCCATGTAAAAGTAATAACGCCTCACCCTCACCATGAATTTCGTAGTAAAGTTTAACACCATTCGTTTCAATAAAGTTTCCTTCTTGAGCTTGAGCCCAAGTACCAATTATCAGAAGGAATAAAAACATTAATTGTTTCATATTGTATATGGTTTAGTTTCCTATAACTCATATATAAAAACACCAAGGCGTTTACTTTGATAATAGGAAAGAGTCAAGAAAGTATTTACAGTAAGATACTGTTAATTGTGATAAGGATAACTGATAAAAGCCATTGTTTAGGTTGTAGTTCTTAGTTGGTAGACGGGTGTCAGTGAACAGTCAGCAGTGAGCAATGAACAATGAGTAGTGAACAATGAGCAATGAACAGTGAACAATGAGCAGTTGCCAGTTGAAAGTTATGGCTTTATCAATCCTAATTCTTAAGTACATTTTCAACTTTATCTAATTTTCCATCAATGTTCTTAGGAATATCCAACCCTAATATCTTGCACATTAATGGGTAGATATGAATATTTTTCAGTGGAGGTACCTCATATCCTTTTTTAAAGGCCGGCCCATTGGCATAAAATATACCATGCATCTCTTTGTATTTTGGATCATAACCATGTACCCCAAATATGGTGTTTGGATTTTTCTTTCTAGCTGCTATCCTTTCACCAGCTAAAAAATAATATCCGAAATCAGGTATAATTTGGATGGCTCCCCAGTCCCTATTTTTGGGGCTATACTCAAACCCTGGCGTGTCTGCTGTTTTATAAACCTTGAAATTATGTTCCTTCTGTTTTAAATACTGTACTATCGAGTCGGTTTGAGAGTCATTTTTTGGGTGAATATTTACAATGGCACCATTGTCTATTACAGAAAATAAGCTGTCATTCTCAATATCCTCGATGGGGATGAGGTTAGTCGTTGATAGCGGGGCCATACCATGATCAGAAACTATGATTATGTTTATGGGTAACCCCGTTGCTGCTACTCCTTTAAACAAATCACCCAATTGCCCATCTAAATTGAACAATGCTTTTTTTAATACTTCATCATTATTTGGACCGAACCTATGGCCAATATCATCCATATCGGAAAAATATAGGGTGATCATATGCGGTCTTTGTTTTGCAGGCAAGGCCAACCATTGTAAAACTTCTGCAACCCGAGCCTCATTTTTTATTTGACCATCATAGGTATGATAATAGGTAGGTCTTATACCCTGAACGTTTGCTTCTGAACCAACAAAGAAATAACTAGCAGAAACCATAGCTGCTTTGTCTGCCTGCACCCAAATAGGTGATCCTCCATAAAAGGTGCCATCCTCAACCATTTCACGGTTTCCTATGCTATAGGTTAGATTCTTTGCGTTGCTATAAAAGGAATTGCCCAAAATGCCATGCTTATCAGGATACATGCCTGTTGCAATCGTATAATGGTTGGGAAAGGTCTTGGAAGG